>UEXM01000459.1_pt1 | contig 30030 bp, 18 predicted proteins | sample 1796661 | NCBI WGS metagenome assembly UEXM01 (sample SAMEA4772469, study PRJEB27181) | metagenome
TTGGTTATGATGCTGGTTATACAGCTACTGGTTCACAAAATACAACTGTTGGTCGAGGTGCTTTTGGTGGTGGTTTTGGTCATAATGGAATTGGTAATGTGGCATTTGGTTATTTAGCTTTACAGTCTCCTAGCGGTTCAAGTAATTACAATATTGCTATTGGCTCGGAAGCATTAAAAGGAGCTGGAACAAAAAGTAACAATGTCGCAGTAGGTTATAAAGCTGGTACAGCCGTTACAACAGGGTCTAATAACGTAGCAATAGGACATCAAGCATTACTTGTACAAACTGATGGTGAAAAAAACGTAGCTATTGGAGCGGGTGCTTTGATGGCTTCTACAAGCGAAGGTAGAAATACAGCGGTAGGGTTTGAAGCTATGAAAGCTCTGAATCAATTAGGCAATCCTCACAATACTGCTGTTGGTTATCAAGCTGATGCTACTGTTACGGATAGTTTTTATAGAACTAGTATTGGAGCGAGTACTGGTGGAAATTCTACGGGAAGCAATATAACAAATATTGGATACAATGCTCAAGAAAGTAGCTCTACTGTTTCAAACGAAATAACTTTAGGTAACTCATCTGTTGCCACTTTACGTTGTGCTGTTACTTCTATTACTTCACTTTCCGATGAAAGAGATAAAACAGAAATAAAAGACTTAGGTTACGGACTTGCTTTCATTGATGCTTTACAACCAAGAGAATTTGTATGGGACAATAGAGCGGAAACTAATGCAGATGGAGAAGAATTTTACTCATCTAATAAAGGTAAAAAAGATTTTGGATTTATAGCTCAAGAGGTTAAAGAATTAGATAACGATACTTTAAGATTAGTATATGACGAAAACCCTGACAAACTTGAATTAAGCTATGGAAAACTTGTACCAGTACTTGTGCAAGCAATAAAAGAATTAAAAGAAGAAATAGAATTATTAAAACAATAAATAAATAAAAATGTACAAAAACGTAATTACATCAGAGAACACACCAGACAGTCACAAGGCCGTTATTGTAAATCAAGTTGATGGTCAACTAGCAGATGCTGCAGATGAAGAAACATCCGCTGAGCAATTGCAATGTATTAAAGATCACTTTACTTGGTTACTAGCAAACGACTTTTATAAAAGTGAATGTAGCGCTGAACAAGTAAGTGATATGGAATCATATCTACCAGCTGATTATGCAGATGCATACGAAGACTTACCTGTATAATAAAATTAAGGTAAATATTTATAATACGCGTAACTATATAAGTATATAACAATTAAATTAAATAAAATGTCAAAAGTAACTAAAATTACGGAAGAGGAATTAAAATCTATTAAGGCAAGCCAAGAGAAAATTTTTAATATTCTTGCTCAAATAGGTAGTGTTGAAGCTCAAAAACAGGGATTATTATTTCATCAAAATGAAGCTCAAAAAGAATTAGAAAATATTAAAAGCGCTTTACAAGAAGAATACGGTGATATTAATATTGATATGAAAGATGGTAGCTTTACTTTGTTCGAAAAACAAGAAGAAGAAACTACTGAGCTAAAGCCAGTGTAATGGATTCTATTGTAAGAAAAATAAGTATAGGTTCTGATTATAAAAATGATGCAATGCATTACTCTGTAGGCCAGCAAGTTTACGGAGGACACATAATAGCAGATATTTTGCATGATCCGAAATCAAACTCTTACAGCATATTTATAAAAAAAGGAGACGAGGTAATGCCGTGGAAGAAATTTAACTCTAACATGGCAATATCCGTTGAGTATGATTTAGAATATTAATGAGAAGCTTATATGATTTTATCATTAAACCACTAGGTGATAGATATGATAATGAAATAAAAGTAGGTGATAAAAGTTTAGTTTTAAATACTAAAATAGAAAGCTTTAAATCTGTAAACAACCTAGCAATTGTTGTTGCCACACCTAAAGCTTTTAAAACAAATATAAAAGTAGGTGATACCATATTGATACATCATAATGTTTTTAGGGTGTTTTACGATATGAAAGGTGTAAAGAAAAATAGTAGATCATATTTTCAAGATGATTTATATTTTTGTGCTATTGACCAAATATATTTGTATAAAAATACAGAGGGTTGGAAATCATTTGGTGACAGGTGTTTTGTAATGCCTTTAAAAAATAAAGACTCTATAAAGCTTGATAAAGAGCAAAAGCTTATTGGTATATTAAAATACGGTAATAAGTCCTTAGAAGCGCTTAAAATAGTCCCAGGAGATGTTGTAGGGTTTACGCCGAACAGTGAATGGGATTTTATCGTAGATAAGCAAAGAGTTTATTGTATGAAATCTAATGATATTGTAATTAAATATGAACACCAAGGAGACGAAGAAGAATATAATCCTAGCTGGGCAAAAAGCAGTTGAGGAATTAATTAAGGTAGCAAAAGAAGCTATTGTTGATTCTGGTGATGATATAACTGCTGACAGGTTAAAAAATGCAGCAGCTACAAAAAAATTAGCAATATTTGATGCATTTGAAATACTTACTAGAATAGAGGCTGAAGAGCAAATGTTAAATGAAAAACCAAAAGAAGTTAAAGAAGAAAAAGCTTTTAAAGGTTTTGCAGAAGGAAGATCCAGATCATAATGTACGAGCAGACTTTATATAGAGTGCTCGATAAGCACATTAAACCTAAAGTAATTAATAGATTAAATAGGTATAAGAAATGGGAATATGGATATAATAAAGAACACGATGTTGTTGTTATAGGTCATACTGGTCAGATTGGAGATGTATATGACATTCAAGGAGTAAAGATTGCTTTACCTAAAGAATGCGAAGTAGTGTCATTTAAAGATGACAAATGGTTATATACAGAATATCCTAAAGAATTAAAAAAAATAAAATCAGTTTTTGATTGGGATGAACACCCTGTTGAATTTAAAGAAAAATGGTATGACTACATCGATAAAGAATTTAAAAGGCGTGAAGAAGGTTTTTGGTTTTATAACAAAGGTAAGTCTACTTATATTACTGGTACTCACTACATGTACTTGCAGTGGTCCAAGATTGATGTTGGGCAGCCAGACTTTCGCGAATCAAATAGATTATTCTATATCTTTTGGGAGGCGTGCAAGGCAGACTCGCGCTGCTATGGAATGTGTTATCTTAAGAACAGACGTTCTGGATTCTCGTTCATGGCCTCAGGCGAGACCGTTAATCAGGCCACGATTTCCACAGACTCGAGGTTTGGAATTTTATCCAAATCAGGGCCCGACGCTAAGAAGATGTTTACAGATAAAGTGGTACCAATATCGGTCAATTTTCCTTTCTTCTTCAAACCAATCCAGGACGGTATGGACAGGCCGAAGACCGAGCTTGCCTATAGGGTCCCAGCATCGAAGTTTACGCGTAAAAAACTCGACACAAACGAGAAACTCCAGGAAATCTCCGGGCTCGACACAACGATCGACTGGAAGAACACCGGCGACAACTCGTACGACGGTGAAAAACTAAAACTATTAGTACACGATGAAAGTGGTAAGTGGGAAAAACCTACAAATATATTAAATAACTGGAGAGTTACAAAAACCTGTTTAAGATTAGGTTCTAGAATTATTGGTAAGTGTATGATGGGTTCAACATCAAATGCTTTAGATAAAGGTGGTGAAAACTTTAAAAAATTGTATTATGATTCAGACGTTGAAAAGAGAAACGCCAATGGACAGACTCGTTCAGGACTCTATAGTTTGTTCATACCTATGGAATGGAACTACGAAGGATACATTGATTCTTATGGATTTCCTGTATTCAACACTCCAAAAAAAGCAATTGAAGGTCCGCAAGGGGATCCAATAGATCAAGGAGTAATTGAGTATTGGCAAAATGAAGTTGATGGTTTAAAAAGCGATCAAGATGGATTAAATGAATATTACAGACAGTTTCCAAGAACAGAGCAGCATGCTTTTAGAGATGAAACAAAACAATCTTTATTTAATCTAACTAAAATATATGAGCAAATAGATTACAATGAAGATCTTAGAAACAGCTCAATAGTAACAACTGGTAGTTTTCAATGGGAAAACGGTGTTAAAGATTCAAAGGTTTTATTTATGCCAAATAAAAATGGTAGATTTAAAATTACTTGGGTACCGCCAGTTAATTTACAAAACAGAATAGTAATAAAAGGTAGCATAAAATATCCAGGCAATGAACATTGCGGTGCTTTTGGTTGTGATAGTTATGATATATCAGGTACTGTTGGAAATAGAGGTTCTAATGGCGCATTACACGGACTAACTAAGTTTAGTATGGAAGATGTACCGCCTAATAGATTTTTTTTAGAATACATAGCTAGGCCTCAAACAGCTGAAGTGTTTTTCGAAGATGTACTGATGGCTTGTATATTTTATGGTATGCCAATACTTGCTGAAAATAATAAGCCTCGATTATTATATCATTTCAAAAGAAGAGGTTATCGTGGTTATTCAATGAACAGACCTGATAAAAAATACAATAAGTTATCAATAACTGAAAGAGAAATTGGTGGTATACCAAATTCAAGTGAAGATATAAAACAAGCGCACGCAGCCGCTATAGAAACATATATAGAAACATGCGTTGGTCACAATGAAGCTGGTTATGGTGATATGTACTTTCAAAGAACATTAGAGGATTGGGCTAAGTTTAATATAAATAATAGAACAAAGCACGATGCTTCTATAAGTTCTGGTCTAGCAATAATGGCTTGCAATAAAAATTTGTATGCACCAGTTAGTCCTGTACAAAGAAAAGTTTATGATTTAGGAATTAAAAGATTCGACAATAGAGGTTCTATGTCTAAAATAATAAAATAAATGAAAATATACACAAACACTAATAGTGCATTTCCTAGCCAAGTTGTTAGCAATGAGATAAAAGCAAGTAGGGATTATGGCTTACAAGTTTCTCAAGCTATTGAACAAGAGTGGTTTAACCAGGGTAGATCTGGAGGTAATAGATACTTAACAAATTGGAATAATTTTCATTCACTTAGATTATACGCAAGAGGTGAACAGCCTGTACAAAAATACAAAGATGAATTATCTATTAATGGTGATTTATCATATCTTAATTTAGATTGGAAACCTGTTGCTGTTATAGCTAAGTTTGTAGATATTGTTGTTAATGGTATGTCTAATAAATCTTATGATATAAGCGCTTTTGCACAAGACCCATTTTCTGTAAAAAGCAGAACTGATTACGCTGAGGCTGTTGAACAGGATATGAATACAAAAGAAGCATTGCTTAATATTAAGGAAAATTTAGGTATGGATTTTTCTTTAACAGGAGATATGGAAGCATTGCCTGAAAGTAGAGAGGAATTAGATTTGCATTTGCAAATGACATATAAACAAAATGTAGAAGTTGCAGAAGAAGAGGTTATAAACAATGTATTAAGCTTTAATAAATACGACGAAACTAAAAAACGACTTGCATACGATTTAACAACTATTGGTATTGCAGCTGCTAAAACAAGTTTTAATAAGGCTGAAGGAATTATAACAGATTATGTAGATCCAGCTTACATGATATATTCTTATACGGAAGATCCTAATTTTGAGGATGTGTATTATGTAGGTGAAGTAAAATCTATAACAATACCAGAACTTAAAAAAGAATTTCCAAATATTTCGGATAAAGAATTAGAAGAAATACAGGAAGCTCCAGGTAATAGACAATATATAACTGGTTGGGGTAATTACGATCAAAATACCGTTCAAGTAATGTACTTTGAGTACAAAACTTATATGGATCAGGTTTTTAAAATAAAGAAAACAGACCAAGGGTTAGAAAAAACACTAGAAAAACCAGATACTTTTAATCCGCCTGAAAATGATAACTTTGAAAGAGTATCAAGAACAATAGAAGTATTATATACTGGAGCAAAAGTATTAGGTACAAATTACTTACTAGAATGGAAAATGTCTGAAAATATGACAAGACCTACAGCAGATACCACGAAGGTGGTAATGAATTATTGTATTTCTGCACCTAGAATGTATAAAGGCCGTATTGAATCCATAGTAAGTAAGATTACAGGTTTTGCGGATATGATTCAATTAACACATTTAAAACTACAACAAGTAATGTCTAGAATAGTACCTGACGGTGTGTTCTTAGATATGGATGGTTTAGCTGAAGTTGATTTAGGTAATGGAACTAATTATAACCCAGCTGAAGCTTTAAATATGTATTTTCAAACCGGTTCTATTGTAGGTAGATCGCTTACTCAAGACGGTGAATTAAATAGAGGTAAAGTTCCAGTGCAGGAATTATCAACATCGTCTGGCCAAGCAAAAATACAAAGTTTAATAGGTACATATCAATATTATTTACAAATGATACGTGATGTTACCGGATTAAACGAAGCAAGAGATGGTAGTGCACCAGCTAAGGATTCATTAGTAGGGCTTCAAAAGATGGCTGCTAACGCATCTAATATTGCTACTAAGCATTTACTAGATTCTTTAATGTATATTACTATTAGAACTTGCGAAAACATTAGTTTAAAAGTTGCTGATATTATAGAAAATCCATTAAACGAAAATGCTTTGACTAATGCTATAAGTACTTTTAATACTAAAACATTGGAAGAGCTTATAAATTTACAGATTCATGATTTTGGTATTTATTTAGAATTAGAACCAGAAGACGAAGAAAAAGCAGTATTAGAACAAAATATACAAGTTGCATTAAAAACCGGTGGTATTACATTATCCGATGCTATTGATATTAGACAAATTAAAAATTTAAAATTAGCTAACCAGTTTTTAAAGCTTAGGCAAAAACAAAAAATTAAAAGAGAGCAAGAACAGCAACAAGCTAATATTCAAGCACAAGCGCAAGCTAATGCTGATGCTGCAGAAAAAGCTGCTATGTCTGAAGCACAAAAGCAACAAGCGTTAACTCAGGAAAAAGTAAATATAGAACAAGCTAAATCCCAATTTGATATTCAAAGAATGCAAACAGAGGCTCAAATAAAAAGAGAGTTGATGGCTGAAGAATTTAATTATAGTATGCAATTAGCTCAAGTTAGAGCAAACGCAGAGTCAGCTAAAGAGCAAGAAATAGAAGATAGAAAAGATCAAAGAATAAAATTACAAGGAACACAACAATCTGAATTAATAAACCAAAGACAAACAGAAGGATTACCTCAAGATTTTGAATCATCAGGTAACGATGTACTTGGTGGTTTTGGTTTAGAGCAGTTTGGTCCAAGTTAGAATTACAAACAATTATTTAATTATATTATATTATGTCAGAAGTAAAAACAAATGAACCTGTTAAGCAAGAAGGTGACTTCAGTTTAAAAGGAAAAGCAACAAAGCCTAAGCAATTAGCAAGTAAACAACAAGAAGTAGTTAAGGTAAACATTAAAGAGCCATTAGTAAATATACCTGATCAGGTTACAAAAGTGGTAATACCTAAGGATGAATTAAATACAGAAACAAATGCCATTCAAACACAAGAGACAAATGATAGCGATGCTGTTATCCAAGAATCAGAAAACAGTAAAGACAGCGAAGGAGTGGTTGAAGAAGTACGGGAAACCAACGAAGAAGTAGATTCACCATTACAATTAATTACAAACGAAGAAGAAAAAGAAATTGAAGAAGTAACTGCGGAATACAAAGAAGCAATTAGAGATGAAAAAGTTTTAGGTAAACCCTTACCTGAAAACATCGAAAAATTAGTTACTTTTATGGAAGAAACAGGTGGGACAATAGAGGACTATACTAGATTAAATGCAGATTATTCCAATGTTGATGACAAAACTTTATTAAAAGAGTATTATAAAAAAACAAAACCTTATTTAGAGTCAGATGATGTAAACTTATTATTAGAAGATTACGATTATGACGAAGATTTAGATGAGGAAAGAGATATACGCAAAAAGAAACTTGCGTTTAAAGAAGAAGTTGCAAAAGCTAAAAGCTTTTTGGAAGAAACCAAGAGTAAATATTACGACGAAATCAAGTTGAGACCCGGCGTAACTCAGGAACAACAAAAAGCTATGGATTTTTTCAACCGATATAACGAAGACGCTAAAATGGCGGAACAACAGCATAAGGATTTTATGTCCAAAACTAATAAATATTTTACTGAAGATTTCAAAGGTTTTGATTTTACAGTCAGTGATAAAAAATTTAGGTATGGAGTTCAAGATCCGGCTAAGGTAGCTAAAGAGCAATCAAGCATTAACAATTTTGTAGGTAAGTACCTAGACAAAAAAGGTAATGTAACTGATCCTCAAGGTTACCACAAAGCTATTTTTATGGCTACTAATGCAGACAAAATTATTAATCATTTTTATGAGCAAGGTAAATCTGATGCTACCAAAGAAATTATTGGTAAATCAAAAAATCCAAGTACTCAGTCAAGACCTGTAAGCGGTTTTATTAATGGTTTAAAAGTTAAATCTGTTACTGGTGGTTCTGATTCTTCAAAATTAAAAATAAGAACAAAAAAATTTAACTAAAAAATTATTATTATGAGTTTAACTCCTCAGTTTGGTGGTTTAGTGCCATCTCAAACACAACAATTGTTAGCTTCAAACTACCTGCAATTTAATGCAGCTGGTGCTGGTGGAGCTACTTTCGCGCAACAATACTTGCCGGAAATTTATGAACAAGAAGTAGAGCGTTATGGAAACAGAACGTTATCTGGATTCTTAAGAATGGTTGGCGCTGAAATGCCAATGACATCTGATCAAGTAATTTGGTCTGAGCAAAATAGATTACATATCTCTTATCAAGGAATTGGAGTTGCTGCAAACGTTGGTACAACTAACATAATTACTGTAGCTGCTAACGTTAATAACGTTGTTTCTGTAAATGATACTGTAGTTCTTTTAAACCCTGTAACAGGTGTTGAAGTAAAAGCGATTGTAACTGCTACTACTCCTGGAGCTGGTGGAACTTTTACTGTTGCGCCTTTTAATGGAGCTGGTTTAGTTACTCAATTTGTAGCAGGTGCTACAGCTGTTGGAGCAATTCCTAGCTTAAAAGTATTTGTATACGGTTCTGCTTATACAAAAGGAACTAGCTTAGGTGCTGGAGCTGGTAATTCAGCTGCACGTATTAGCGTTGATCCTCAGTTAACTCAATTTTCTAATTCACCAATCATCATCAGAAGTCAATACCAAGTATCTGGTTCTGATATGGCTCAAATTGGATGGGTTGAAGTTGCAACTGAAGACGGAACTTCTGGATACTTATGGTATTTAAAAGCTGAATCTGAAACAAGATTACGTTTTGAAGACTATTTAGAAATGTCTATGGTAGAAGGTGAATATAACCAAATTGCTGCTGGTGTAAATGCTGTTGCAGGTTTACCAGGAACTCAAGGTTTATTCTCAGCTATTCAAACTCGTGGAAATGTAGAAGTAGGATTTACTGCTGCTGCTGGACTTGATGAGTTCGATGCTATCTTGAAAAACTTAGATACTCAAGGAGCTATTGAAGAGAACATGTTATTCTTACAAAGACAAACATCTTTAGATTTTGATGATATGCTAGCTGCAATTTCTGGTGGATTCGCTGGAGGTACTGCTTTTGGTTTATTTGAAAACTCTGAGGAAATGGCTTTAAATTTAGGTTTCTCTGGATTCAGAAGAGGTTCTTATGACTTCTACAAAACTGACTGGAAATACTTAAATGATGCTTCTACTCGTGGAGGTATTGTTGGAATCAATTCTATCGAAGGTGTATTAGTACCTGCTGGAACTTCTACAGTTTATGATCAAATTTTAGGAACTAACATCAGAAGACCTTTCTTACACGTAAGATATAGAGCTTCTCAATCTGATGATAGAAAAATGAAATCTTGGTTGACTGGTTCTGCTGGAGGTGCTGCAACATCTGATTTAGATGCAATGCAAGTTAACTTCTTGTCTGAAAGATGTTTAGTAACTCAGGCTGCTAACAACTTTGTATTATTCAAAGGAATCTAATGATTCAAAATTAATGTAATTTTTACCCTCGTTAATATTACGGGGGTAATTATTACTTTTATATGACGTTAGCCCCTTACTATTATATATATATAGGCTATTGTCACACTTTACAAACTATTTAATTATATTATATTATGGCTGCAAAAAAAGCACCAGCAAAGAAAGTTGAGGTTGCTCCTCAGCAAGAAGTAGTGGTTAAAACCACTCCAAAAGTACAACAACCAGTTAAACCAAGCTGGGAAATAAAAGATAGAATATACTTTTTAAAAGGAAATAAATCTCCTTTAACTCTTACAATACCAGGTAGACATACAAGAAAACATGCTTTATTGTATTTTGATGTAAAATCTGGAAAACAAAGAGAAATAAGATATGCTACAAATCAAGAGTCTCCACTTGTTGATGAACAAAAAGGAGAATGCACAATGGGGCATATAAGATTTTTAGACGGTACTTTAGCTGTACCTAAAGAAAAACAAAATTTACAAAAATTATTATCTTTATATCATCCTTTAAAAGGTAAAATATATGAAGAGTTTAGTGCTGTTGAAGTTGCTGAAGATGAGCTAGATGTATTAGACCTTCAGATTGATGCTTTAAATGCAGCAAGAAATATGGATATTGATCAAGCAGAAGCTATACTAAGAGTAGAATTAGGTTCTAAAGTTGGAGAAATGAGTTCTAAAGAACTAAAAAGAGATTTATTATTATTTGCTAAAAACAGTCCTTCTCTATTTATGGACTTAGCTAATGATGAAAATGTTCAACTTAGGAATGTAGCTATTAGAGCTTCTGAAGAAGGAATAATAATCTTATCACAAGATCAAAGAACATTCACATGGGGATCTAATGGAAGAAAACTAATGACAGTTCCTTTCGATGAAAATCCTTACTCTGCAATGGCCGCTTACTTTAAAACCGATGAAGGTGTAGAAGTTTTTAGATCTGTAGAGAAAAACTTAAATTAACATGTAATAATAATATTAACCGGCTACTTATCGTGGTCGGTTGGTATTATAATAAAAAAATAAATAATGGCTATAAATGTAGATACTGTTTACAAAACTGTTTTGCTTATACTTAATCAACAGCAAAGAGGTTATATAACTCCTGATGAGTTTAATAAAATTGGTACACAGGTTCAGTTAGGTATATTTGAAAAATATATGAGCGACCTTAACCAGCAGTTACGTATTCCTGAAAATGAAAGTGAATATGGTAATAGAGTAAAAAACATTGAAGAAAAAATAGACATTTTTAAAAGAATAGGTACAGCCGTATATGCTGCGCCTTATTTTAACTTACCTACAACAACAACTACTCCTACTTTAACGCAATCATTTACAGTACCGGCATTACCAAATCCCGCTACAAATAAATTATTCACAGTAACTACTTGGAATGTTACACAATCGCAAAATGCTTTAGTAAAAGTTTATTTAAACGGTGTTTTACAAACTTCACCTGCTCAATATTCTTTTAACAGTGCAAGCAATATAATTACATTTGTAACAGCGCCTGCTATTAATAGTGTTGTGTTAATTGAATTGTATCCATCTAATTTCTATAGACTAGGTACAGTTATATATAAAGACGCTACTTTAGTACAAATGGTAGAAAGAAATGAATTTTACTTAATTCAAAAATCACCATTGACTGCTGCTACTCAATCACAACCAATATTTTTATACGAAGATGAGCAGTTAGAGGTATTTCCAACAACAATAACTTCAGATATTAAAGTAAGCTATATCAAAAAGCCAGATCAAATACAATGGGGCTATTCTGTTGGATCTTTAGGCCAGTATCTATATAATCCAGCTGCATCAACAAACTTTGAGTTACACGTGTCTGAGCAAGTCGATTTAATAACTGGTATACTTTTATATTCAGGTGTTATAATACAAGATCCTACTATAATACAAGTTGCTGCACAGCAAATACAACAAGAAGAAATAAACGAAAAATCATAATAAACTATGGGTTTAATAACTGAAAATAATGAGCAATATTACGCTGGTGCCCAACGTTTTTTATCTACCGGCGTAGCCACTCAGGTATATACAACAACTTTTAATACAGATTTAGTATTTGGTAGTAATGATCCTGCAAATGTTGATTACGCTTTAAATAATTTTAAATTATATACAGCTGCACCAGGTTCTGTAACGTTTACAGAATACACTGCCGCTTACACAGTAACGGGTAATGTTATTAATATAGGCGCTTTAAATGTAAATCCACTTGCAGCAAATACAGCTGTAGTTGTACAATTAAAAATGTTAGATGGCGGCGCTTATGGAAACAGAGACGCTTTTGGTACGACTGTAGAAAAAAATTACGATAGCTATTCTTATATAAAACTAAACGATATAATAAATAACTTTCAAGTTGCTTATATAGGAACTGGTAAATTAATACCTAGTGCTGAAAGAACTGATGTTATATTTCATGCTAAAAGAGGTTTACAAGAATTTAGCTATGATACTTTAAGAAGTATTCATTCTCAAGAATTAACTATACCGCCTAGCTTAGGGGTTATTATACCGCAAGACTATGTAAATTACGTTAGTGTTTCCTGGATTGATCAATTAGGTGTAAAAAGACCTATATATCCCGCAAACAATCTAACTACTAATCCTCACAACATGCCTCTTCAGGATAATAAAGGCATACCTACTCAAGATAATTTTTCAGAAAACATAGAAGGAACATCAATAACAGAAGAAAGATGGGCTGCAGCTAATGATAAATTAATCAATGGCGAAGCAAATATTGGTAATGATCTTTTTGCTTATGGTTATGGCTGGGAAGAATTTGGCGGTCGTGGATTTGGTTATGGTCAATTATATGGATTAGACCCACAATACTCTCAACGTAATGGTTGGTTTTCTATAAATAATAGAGAAGGTAAGATGTCTTTTTCTAGCAATCTTGCGGGCAAGCTTATCGTGTTAGAATATATTTCTGATGGGTTATCTTATGATTTAGAAACTAAGGTCCCTAAAATGGCCGAGGAAGCTTTATATGCGTATATAAGCTACGCTATGCTATCTACAAGAGCCAATCAACCCGAATATGTTATAAGAAGACTTCGACAAGAAAAAAGTTCCAAACTTAGAAATGCTAAAATAAGATTATCAAACATTAAGCTTGATGAAATAGTTCAGGTAATGAGAGGTAAATCTAAATGGATAAAATCATAAATTAAATGGCTGAGATTAAAAATACGTTCCTTAAGGGGAAAATGAATCAAGATCTTGACTCTCGTATATTACCTAATGGTGAATATAGAGAAGCTGTCAATTTGTCTATAAGTAGATCAGAAAGCGACACGGTTGGTGAATTTGAAAACATTTTAGGTAATGAAGAAATTTTTAAAACCGATTCTTTTGCTGCAATTATAGGTAATCACGTAGATAAAACAAATAATAGAGTATTTATTTTTGCTACAGATAATACTTCAGCTTCAGGTGTTTATAATAAAAATGCTAATAATTATATATATGAAATATCTTTATCAGGTGTTTATACTAAAAAAGTTTTAGTTAAGGGTGCTTTTTTAAACTTTAACCAAGCTTTTCCAATTACTGGTACAAATTTAATTGAAGATTTATTGTTTTTTACAGATAATCTTAATCAACCTAGAAAAATAAATATAGATTTAGCTAATCCGACAGCAGCAGTTAATCCAACACATTACACATCTGAAGATCAAATATCCGTAGCAAAATATGCGCCATGCGAACCCTTAATAGTTATTGATAGAGTTGTTACAAAAGCGGCAGGAGCACAAACCGGTGTTACAACACTGGCAATAGATTCATCTGCTGGAATAAAAGCAGGTGATGCGGTTTTTCCATTAAATACTATTACTGCACCCGCTGGTTTTGATAACAGAATATATGTAGTTGCTGTTAATCCAGGTGGTGTTGCAAACACGGTAAAACTTTCATCAGCAGTTACTGTTGCTGATGATTTAGATATTTCTTTTACAAGATCCACTGCTACGAATAAAACAAATGAATTAAATTCTAATGGTGTAGATTTAGGGGCTGGATGGACCCCTGCAGTAGTTGCAGGTGTTACAAATTATTCATTTACTTTGCCGGCTTCAAATAATCAAGCTTCTGTAATTCCAAAAATAGGTGATATAGTAACAATAAAAAATATAGGAGGAACTACTAGCTATTTACCAGCTAATACAACCATACTTACAGCTGTTGCCCCCGCTACTCCTGGTTTTTCAGGGGATACACTAGAGTGGACAATTACTTTATCAAATGAGCCATCAACAGCCATAATACCAGTCCCAAGCCCTAAACCTGTTTTTAAAATAGGTGTAAATGCAGATTATGACCCAGAATGGTCTCAATTAGATTCTGACTCTACCTTTTTAGAAGATAAATTTATTAGATTCAGCTATAGGTTTAAGTTTGAAGACAATGAATATTCTTTAATGGCTCCTTTTACTCAACCGATATTTATACCTAAACAGTTAGGTGTTTTTGGAGGTGGAACTACTTCATTGACAGATGAAATGGATGACACTTATAAATCCACAATAGTAGCTTGGTTTGAAAACAATGTTCAAAACATATTATTAAAAATACCGCTTCCCTATAATACTTTGCAGAATAATATTAATAATTTGTTAATAAATGAAGTAGATGTATTGTATAAAGAGTCAGACGCGGTAGCTGTTAAAGTGTTAAGTAGTTTAAATATTTTAAATCTACCTAATCCTACGTCTACGCTTGAATTTATTGAATGGTCAGATCCTGTACATGGTATTACTGATACATATTATTATCCTTATAATTATGCTTCAAGTAAGCCTTATAAAACCTTGCCAAATAGAGATACTGTTAGAGTTTATGATAAAGTTCCTGTAAAAGCTTTATCACAGGAAATAATAGGTAATAGGGTTGTTTATGGTAATTATATAGACAAACACACTAGTCCTTCTGGTTTAGATTATTCTGCATTAGCAAAAGATCGAGATGGTTATAGTATTAACACGGTTGAATATCCAACCCATACGCTAAAACAAAATAGAACATATCAAGTTGGATTTATACTAGCCGATAGATACGGTAGATCATCAAACGTTATACTTTCTAATTACGATGATACCTCTGATGAAGGAAGTTCAACTATTTATTCTCCTTACAAAACATATCCACAACAAATAAATAATTCTAAAGTAATAGATTGGCTAGGTGATGCTTTAAGTGTAAAAATAGAAACAGCCATACCAGCAAGCCCTGGTCCTGGTATTTACAACGGAGATGCTACTTCAGATGATTACAACCCATTAGGTTGGTATTCATACAAAGTTGTTGTTAAACAGCAAGAACAAGAGTATTATAATGTTTATTTGCCTGGATTTGTAGATGGTTTTCCTATAATTAATTCAACAGAAAAAAGTAAAACAGCATTCAGTACTTTATTGAGTGATAATATAAATAAAGTGCCTAGGGATTTAAATGAAGTGGGTCCTGGAGATAGAGAATTTAGTAGTAGTGAGAATCTTTTTATTAGAGTTAATAACCCTACTATAAATCCAGATGCTGCGTCTGCTAATAGACCTTACGGTTATCCTCAAAAATTTAGCGCTTGGAATAAACAATATTATCCAGCAACAACAAGACAGATTGTTTCAACAATATCAGCTGTTAGAGACTTTGAAATATCAGCAATACCTTTTGTTCCACTGGCCGCTGAAGGTGAATATGGAGCTGTTACAACAGCAGCAACCGTAGCGGGATCTACAACAACTACAACTCAATCATTTGTTGGTTCTATACCTTGGGGTCAGTCCCCAAAAACAGCACCTTTTTATGAATCAGATTCTAATCCTTTTATTTTACAAATAAGCACTGCGCAAAATGGTAGAGAATGGAAAACAGGAATTGTTCCTACAACTCCAGGTACAGTAGGCGCTATAACTACAGATAAAGATACTACTGGAGGTACAGGTCCAATGATAAGTATGCAACCGTTTTTAAGCGTTGCTGAAACAACTCCATTTATATCTACTTTAGAGTTATTTTATGAAAGCTCTCTTCAAGGTAAAGTAACAACATTAAACAGTTTAATAAACGCACAATATTTAGGAATTGTTGCGATTGATGGAGCAGTGGCTGCAGATTTTCCAGAAAGCGTTGGCAATTCTACTCAAATAGGTTCAAATATAATATGGAAAGATGGTAGTGGGACTGCTATAATAAACAACGCTCTTTTAACGTCACCCCCAGAAATAATTTCAGCTTTTAGAGCAAGTGATGTTTCACAATCAAACAATGTTGCTAATTTATTTCAGTTAGTTCATTCTAGTACTGCTGCCCAATATCAATTAAAAACTAATAGCTATTTTTGGTTTCAACAAACTTCAGCGGCTAATCCTTCGTCGGATGTTTATAATATAACATTTCAAACCACATATACTCCAGCTGCAGAAACTTTTGTAGATGAAACAACGTATACGGCAACGTTGACAAACGTATTACCTTCATTTACAACCCCAGGTTCGTGTCCTTTAGCTTTAACGGGTATTACAGAAAGTACTAGCACTATATATAGTTTTGCTGCAGTCAATGGAAGTAATGCATCGGGTGGTAATTCAACAAGCGAATTAATATTTAGTTTAAGTGCTACTAACTTAGCATCTGTTTTAAACGGATTTAGTATAACTCCTGAAGGAGTATTAACAGCGAACCCAGGTACATTGGTGGATCTTCAAGAATGGTCTATAATAGTTTCAGTTACTGATGCAAATGGAGATGGTAGTACAAGAAGCTGTACTGTTAATTTTACTGTTGGCATAGACCCTGTTCCTAAACATATATGTGTAGGAAGACAAACTCCTCTGGTTGCTGCAACTTGTGGTCAAAATGTAGAATACCAATTTTTTGAAGCGGATACAACACCGCCAATCCCAACCACAAGCTATCAGTCGTATCCACCTGCTTATGGAGGAACATTAGAGCAAACCGCTCTTATATATAATGTAAGAGCAGCATACAATACGGCTGGAATAAGCCCAACAGCAACCACAGGGGCTTTGACTCAAGGAAAAATGAGATTAACTGCAATTTTAAATAAACCAACAGGTTCGCCTTCAACAAGTGTTACTATGGATTATACTGTTCAATACAGAGCAGATGCTAACGCTTCTTGGAGTACGGCCCAGTTAGCGGACGGAGCTGGAGTTTTTAATTCAAGACAGCAAATAGCTTATACAACATCAGATACTACACCAACAGTAACTCAAGTTTGGGAATTTGATACAGCTGGAGAATATAGATTAATAACAGATCTCTTAGGGGGTGCGTGTAGCGAGTCTGGAGTCAACTCCTCATTTTCTGTTAACTTTCTAGATGGAGGCTATCCAACCGCTGCCTGTTAATTCATTAAAAAACAAGTAATAAATATAATATGTCTTTAACCATTGAAGTACCTTATTTTAACTCTTATGTTCTTAAGAAGATTTCTGATGTACCTTATACAGATTCAGCTGTAACTCCTCCAGTTGCATTGCCTTGGAATGCTCCACCGTCTGCAGATGTAGATCAGGACTGGTATGTTGAAGAATCTAGAATTAGAGGAGGTTACAATAATACTTCTACTGATTATGGAGTTAAAGCTTATATTGTTGAAGATAATGATGATCAATCAAGACTTCCAAACTCTTTGATATATTCAGGGGCATTAAATTCTAGAACAGGTACAAATCAAACAAATCAATTTAGTGTTGCTGAAGAGATAACTAGAAGCGTAGACCCTATCAATGGTAGTATACAAAAGTTATATGCTGAAGATACTAACTTAATAATATTTCAAGAAAGAAAAGTTAATAGAGCTTTAATAGATAAAGACGCTATATATTCAGCCGAAGGAAGCGCAATCACAACAACAGCTAATCTTGTTATAGGTCAAATAATAGCCTATGGTGGTGAATTTGGAATATCGACTAATCCAGAATCTTTTGCTGTTTACGGTTATCAAAAATACTTTGTAGATAGAAATAGAAACGCAGTGCTTAGATTATCTAGAGATGGTATAACTGAAATATCAAATTATGGTATGGTTGATTTCTTTAGAGATCAATCTGGTTTAGTTAGCTCAACAGGTAAAATAGTGGGTGGATACGATATATATAACAAAAGTTATAATGTTTCTTTACAACAAGCTAATGGTGATTATAAAACGTTATCATTTGATGAAGCTGTTAATGGTTGGTCAAGTTTTTATACTTACGAGCCTAGTTTTATGTTTAGCTCTCAAGGACAATTTTATTCAACAAATAGATTGAGTGCATGGAAGCATTATTCAAATAGTGTTAGTAGAGGTAATTTTTATGGGATTAATAATAAATCTAAAATAAAATTTGTATTCAATCCAAATCCTACTAAAGTTAAAACATTTAAAACTATAAACTACGAAGGAACAAATGGATGGGAAGTAACTTCTTTAGTTTCTGATGCAACTGGATTTAATTTATTAAACGGCGCATGGACTAATAATATAGATAAAGCAACTGTACCTGTTACTACAGGCGTTACAATAACAAATCCGGGAAGCGGACTTTATACAACAGCTAATGATGTAACTACAACAAGTGGAAGTAGTGGTACAGGTATGACGGTAAATATAATTACATCTGGAGGCGTGAGTAGTGTTACTGTTGCTAATAACGGTGTAAATTATTCTGTTGGAGATGTGATTACAATATCTCCGAATAGCGGCGCCACGGTAGGTGTATTAAGTACTTTCACTATAGATTCTTATTCTAGCGCTATGAATAAAATATATAGCTATGATGAAGGTGCTTATGTTGAAGACAATGTTCAATATAGAGCAGGTTTTTATAGAAAACAAAATAGATATGTTGCTGCTATAAAAAATAATTCAACAATACCGTTAGCAGGTCAAGTTTTAATAGGCCCTGATAATACAGGTATAAAAGCTTATTACGCTACTGTTATTATGCAGACTGATGATACAACAGATCCAGGTGGATTAAAAGAAATATTTGCAGTAGGATCAACTTATGGAAGATAAAAACAAATAACATGATAGAATTTTTAGAAATATTTTTATTTGGACAAAACAATGTTCAAATGGCCGAACCGCTAAGTATGGGTGCTGCAGCTTTAATATCTGGCGGTATTCAAATTATAGGCTCTTTGTTTGGTGGAGGAGCTAGAAGAAGGGCTGAAAGAAAAGCTCAAGAAGAGCAGGCTGAATTACAAAGAAAACTTAGCAGGTTAGAAGCTAATAGGCAAGAAATTACTAATCCTTATTCTGGAGTTGAAAATTTAAGTGGTTTGGCTCAAGATTTAAGTGGGCAATTAACAAACCCTTATTCCAATTTAAGTGTTGCAACACAAGCCGCTGAAATACAAATAGAGCAAGCGGATATATCTTTAGCCAATACTTTAGATACTTTAAGAGCAACAGGTTCGAGTGCGGGTGGAGCAACAGCATTGGCTCAAGCAGCATTACAAAGTAAAAAAGGCGTATCTGCAAGTATAGAACAGCAAGAGGCTAACAATGAAAGATTAAAAGCACAAGGAGAACAGCAACTGCAAAGAATGAAAATGCAAGAAGGTGCAAGAATACAAGGTATACAAATTGCAGAAGGCGGTAGAACACAAGCACTAGATGCTGCTGGTAGACAATTTGTTTTTAGAGCCCAGGAAGATAGAGAGGGGCAGCAACTAGACAGAGTATCTGCTCAATTAGCGGGTGCAGAAGCAAGGGCTATGCAAGCGTCTGCGGCTAGACAAGCAAATACTGCTGGTTTAATCGGAGGTTTAGCTAGTATTGGCGGTAGTTTAGTAACAGGTTTAGCTCAACAAGGAGCAAGTGGTGCTGGATCTAGAAATATGGCAACTGCTATGGATACTAGTGGTATGCAGGTTGGATACAAGGAGTTTGGTCCTAGTGGAATTAACCTAAACCGAGCGCCTACAGGTGGATTTGGAATTGGCGGAATGAGCACAATTCCTACAAATACTCCAGTACCCAGTATAAATACTAATTATACACCTTCATTCTTAGGTTCCAATTAAAAAAAATAAAAAATGAGTTATAGAAACCCTAAGCAGTATATTGACACCCAATCAATGCAGATTCAGCAAAACCTACAAAGAACGTTATCTAATGTGGGTAGTCAAGTTATGTCTAATATAAATAGAATACATGAAGAAAACGCTAAAAAAGTTGAAGCTATCCGGGCTAATGCCGATGCAAGAGTAGAAGAGGCTCAGAATTCTATTATACAGGCTCAATCAAAAAATCCTACTGCAGATTTTGGAGATTTAAATAAAGAGCTTAAATTGATGAATCAATTATTATTAAAAGATCCTACAAAAAGAACAGCTAAAGAAAAATCTTTTATAACTAGCATGCAATCAATTGGTGATACTATGAGCAATATGCTAAAAAACACCGCAATGGCTCAAGAATCTATGATAGAGCAGGCTAATAAAATACCTGGAACACCTGGAGCTATAGATCCAAAAGAAAATCCTGAAATGTATGCAAAACTTTCTGTATTAGCAAATAGAAGCGCAGGTAGAACTGTTGCTAGATATAAAACAAATGAAAATGGCCAGGTTGTTTTTTCTTTAGATGTTTATGAAAAAACTAAAGACGGTGAAAAGTTTGTAGGTAATGTTATAAATGATAATATCGCCACCACTCAAATGCCTCCAATCATACCAAATATTACAAAACAAATGACCGAGGCTATTAATATAACCATGAACACAAATGATTTTGTTTCAAAGTTTGGAAAATATAGAGAAGCAGATGGAGCAATGGTTGGAAAAGATGGTAAAACTAAAGGCTATAGAGTTACTGAAGAGTATTTTAAAACCCAATTAGAAAAAAATGCTTCAACAATACTAACTGGACTTACAGATAGAGAAATAGTTAGACTATATAATAATACTCTTGATAAAGGTACTAAATCTGATTTTGATTATAACAAACCTTTAACTAAAAAAGACAAAGATTTAGCTCAGGAAGCTTTAATCAATTCATTAATGAGGCAAACAAAAAATTCATATAATATATTTGCTAAAGTAACAAAAGAGCAAAAGCCTTTTATAGAAATAAAAGAATTAACTGTTAATGAAAAAATTAAACAACGAAATATTAACAATAAAACAGAAATGTTTAATAAGGCGATTGGTCAAGATTTATCAAATCCTTCTATTATATCGGTGCCTTCTTTTGATGGTAAACTAGTAGCTACTTTAAGAACCATGTATGATAAAAGCGACCCTCCAAAAGCAATAGGTAGAGGATGGATACTTGAGCGAATAAATGGAAATAAACTAGAAACAATTTCGATTGATGCTAAAGACGATATTGCTAAACTTTCGGTGCAATTAGGATATGGAAAAATGCCAGATTCTGAAGATATTAAAAATGAAGATGAAATAGATGGTGATTATGTATTTGATCCAATCACTGGTCAAAATAAGAAAGTTGGAGCAGGGACTGTTTTGAAAAATGATGGATAATAAAATTAAATTAAAAAAAATACAAAACCTAGTAATATGCCTAAATATAAAATAGAAAATTACATTAATCCTGTAAGTGTAGCCGAACAAGATGTTGAAGCGTTTTTAGAAAAATATCCTAATGCTACATTAGTAGAAGAGGTGGATTTTCCAACAAGTGCTGTACCAGTTGCGGATGCAGTACAACAACCAATGACAGCAACACAAGCGGAGTATGTAGAACCAAAAGATACGGAATCTTCATCGGTCGTTGGTTTATCGGACTCTCGACTTGAAGAAATAGAAAAAAATTTTAAGGTAGGGTATTACTCTCCTAAGCAAAGAGAAGCCTATAAAAACTGGGAACAAACAGGAAATGTTGACGGCACGTTATTGCCTAACTTCGATGTAGACGATTATAAAAAAACTGAAAGGGTTATAAATGATGATTTTAGAAAAGAGGTTAATAAAATTTATCAAAACTCTGCTAAAGGTGTTAAATTAGATCAGTTTGGCAATTTTGACTATGATAATAAACAATCTATAGCTGATTTTAGAAATAGATCAATGGATCGTTTTATAAAAGAAAATAAAATTATTCAGGATCAAATAATACCCCAAGCAACAATACAGGCTAAATTTGAATTTGATTCTGTAAACGATAAGCTTAAAGAAAAATACGGCATCAATTCTAAAGATGTTAGTCAAGATAATATAGATAATTATACTAAAGAAGCTACAGCTCAATTTAATTCATTAGTTAATTCAAAAATAAACTCTAATAATCAATTTAAACAAATTATAACAGATTTTAATTCTGTAATGGATGAAACTGGCAAAATAAGTCTTAATGATTTTACCAGAGGTAAAGATTGGGAGGCTGGTATGAAAATAGAAAAAGCTTTAGCATCATCTCCTAATTCCATAGGTAGCTTAGCGTTTGAATTTATACAACAAACTTACGCTGGAAGTAAAGCAATAAAAGACACATTAGACGAGGCTGGAATATATGGAGCTATTCAAATGAATGAAAGATTTATTTCTCAATTGGATGACTTTAAAGCAAAAGAAACAAGCAATATAAAAAATAAATATCTTAGAGAAGGTTATACTGAAGAGCAGGCAAATTTAGGAGCCAATGAAGACATTAAGTCTCAAGAAGGTTGGTGGATAGATTCTGATACCAATCTTGATGGATCCTTTAAGTTTGTTAAAATAATTAATGAAGATCAAATAATTCCCCCCGGAGCTAAAAAAGGAACTTTTCAAGATTACGAAAACAGTGTAAATAAAAGAACCGAAAAAGAAGATTTATCTATTAAAAAAAGGTTAATAGATGTTGCTGATCAGCAGTTAGCCACAGCCTCGTATGGGACTGATGAATTTAAAAACTTTATGAAAGGTGAAAACATGCTACAAAACAGTGTTAGCATGATTGGAAAACAATTATTACCTCAAATGGCTATTGCATGGGCTACAGCAGGTATTGGTAATGCTATTCAAATGGGTAGCGGAATGTATGTTGAAGGTATAAATAATAAAATTAGAGAAAAGTATGGATTAAATGATGAGGAAGAAATAACTCAGGACATGCTAAAAAATGTTATCAGCGATGATAAATTTATTGATAATTTAGTTACAAAATCTGTTGCTGGGGGTTTTATGGCAGGTCAACTAGAAAGACTAGGTGCCAGCAAGCTTTTAAGTAACTTAACAAACAAAGGGGCTGCTTCTATATTAAGAACAGGTGTTAAAAGATATGCTCAAAGAGTCGGAGGGCAAGCTGTAAGAAACCTTACAGTTGGAGCTACAGAGGCTATAACTGAAGTCTTGCAAGAGGTTATTTCAGCAGGGGTAGCTAACAGTGAGTTAGACCAAGATCAATTATTTGAAGCAGGTGGAACTGGTTTTTTAGTATCAGCAATGACTGGATTAGGTGGTAATGTTTTTACTCAAACTGTACAAGAAGTTAAAACTTTAAATAGAATAGTAGCTGGAAAACTAAATCCTGAAAGTGCTGAAGCTTTTTTTAATACAAAAACACAAGAAATAGACGAATTACTTAAAACTGAAACTAAGCCGTCTAAAATAAATGAATTAAAAGAAAAAAAACAATCTATATTAGACGCTAGAAATGCTAATTTAAAAATACCCTCTAACTTTTCAATTGTATCTAAAGAAAAAATACTTAAATTAATTGAAGAAAAGCAAAGCATTGAAAAAGAAATTGCAAATAAAGATCCAGAATTAGTTAAAGAAGAAACCGATAGAATTAAAAAAATAAATACTGAATTAAGTAGGATATCAAGTGTAGAAAAGAAAACAAATAAAGCTCTAAAAGCCGGTAAAAAAGTAATATCAGATTTTGTACAAACAGACGTAGAAGGGGCTAATAAAATATTAGAAGCAGAAGGCAAGCCACTATTAGACGCGGATTCAGATGGATTTTTTAAAGATGACGGGTCTTTTGTTTTAGTTATGGATAGAATAAGTGACAAAGGAGTGTTTAATACTGCGGCACACGAAATACTTCATAAAGTACTATATAATACAATTGTTTCGGTTGATAAAGATGGCAATAAGCAGGGGGCAGATGTAGTAAAGGGATTATCAGATGCTTTAAAGTCCGAATTAAATAAGATGGACACCTCTATTATAAAAAACAAAAATTTTCAAGCTCGTTTAGAATTATATAAAAGCGAAACAGAATCAACACAAGCAGAAGAAGTCTTAACTTTGTTTGCAGACGCGTTGGCTTATGGAGAAATATCTTATAGCGATAGTCTTGGAGCTAAATTGAAAGATGTTATAAGAAGAGTACTTCAAAATTTAGGAATTAGAGATGTTGAATTTAACACAGGTAAAGACGTTTACAATTTTATAAAAGATTATAACAGAGGCATAAAAAAAGGTAAATTAGGCAGTGCTATCATTAAATCTTCTAAAGAAGGTGTTAAAGTTGGAAAAGATATTGCAAGATCAAAAGATGATTTTGATTTTGAAGATAAACAAAGTAAACAATTAACGCCAGAACAAGATACTCAACTTAAATCTGAAGTTGCTGAAATAAAAGAGCTAGCATCTGAAGGCGAAGCTTTGGCTAAGAAGTTTAATAAAGATTTTATTAAAAGCGGTAAACAAACAAGGCTGGAAAATAAGGTATTACAGGATATTAAACCTGTTGTAGATAGAGTTGTTACTAATAGAACTAAAGCTTTATATGATCCTATAGCGGAGGATGCTAAAAAGAATGTTAGTAGACAAATGTTTCAAGAATCAATGCGTTCTGATATTGAGTCTATGGTGTTTGATGAATTCACTGGTAAACAAGATCTTGAAAAGTTTATAGTAAATAGAGCTTTCTTAAGAGCTAATAACTTAGCGGAAAGATTAGGTATTAAATCTGTTGAAGAAGGTATTACTAAAGGTTTAGAGGCTGCTGAAAAAGTTGCGGTTGAAGAAACTAAAGCGCCTAAAGCAGAAAAACCTAAGTATAGAAATATATTAAAAAGTAATGTACTACCCACTGAAACAATCAACACTGTAAAAGATAAAGTACTCAAAACAGTAAGAACTTTAAAATCTAAACTTGATACCAAGGTATCTATAAATAAAACCGTAACACCTCTTGTTGGAGAAATTAAAAAGGTAATGGGTAAGCAAGCCGACATTGACTTTAAAAAAGCAATGGGTGGTAAAAAAGATGGTCAGCTAAGAAGATTTTTAATTAAAAATAAAAAAGCTATATTAGAAAATATGACCACTACTTGGCTTATGGGTGCAATGCCTGGAGCAGTGCAAAAACAAGTTAACGGTAGTTTTACTTCAGATTGGCAAGGTAAAAAGATTGATAGAGAAAAAACATCGACACAGCAAGCTGGAAGAACATCTGGAGCGGAGATCGTTAGAAGACTTCCTAACGCGTTTAAAAACTTAGATGATAAAACATATTTAAGTTATATTATAGACGAGTCTGGAGCGCCTATACGAGGTCGTAAAGAGTCTTTAGCTAAAGCTATGGCAGAAGAATTATCTTTTGATATATTTACTGCAGAATTACAAAATGAAAATAGTGATATAAGAAAAGCTTTTGAAGGTAATCAAGAAGCTTTAGGGGTTGTTTTAGTAGATAATTTTGTAAATCAAGTTACAAGAGATGTTGAAAGAGGTACGGTTAAATTTAGTAAATCTTTAAACACAGAGCAAAAGAAAATTGTTTTAGATGGCTCTAAAAAGCTAAGAAACAAACTAGTGAATGCTAATATGACTTTAACATCAAAAAGTCTTCTACCTATATTAATAGATACATATCCTTCTATAGATGAAAAAACTTTAAAAGAATTTGCAAAGGAGAGTATTCAAATTGTTCAAAGATATACAAGCGATAAAACAATAGATAGAACAAAAAATGTTGATTTTGGTAAGTTTTTATTCGAAGGTATTTCTTTAAAAGAAAGTAATAGCAATCTAATAAAATTTTTTAATTTTACAAAAAATGAAGTTAAATCATTAGGAGGATTATTTAATAATAATAACCTAGTAGCGAAGCAAAGAGAATTAGAATTTACTTATAATAATAATTTAGTTGAAAAAGAAGGTGCTGATGGATTAATTAAAATATTAAGATGGGGACGTGGGCATCAAGCGACTTCGGGTAAAATTGGAGGGGGTAGAAATCAATCTTATGCTGGTAATGGTGATTATATAGCTAATAATTTAAATAATATCCCAGGCGTTGATGTTGTTTGGAATCCTAAAACTAACAGGATAAATGATGTAAAATTTAACGGCAAATCAATAGAGGACTGGAAAAAAAGAATAAAGTCTCCTGCTCAAAAAGCTTCAGGTGGCATAGATCAATTTAAAAAAGAAGCTAAAGAAAGAGAAGACGCTGCTAGAGAAGCTTGGGTATATTTAACGGATTACCTGCAACATGTGAAAGATAATGGAAACGCAATAGACTGGACTATGACTATGATGAGTCTAAAGTCAAACATGTCTTCCGTTCTTAAAGCGGCGGCTCCTGTAAAATATTATTTTGCTGGAGATGTGAAAGGTCCGCTTAGGTATGAGCACATGATACCTACTGAGTATATGGTTTTAAAGTTAACTGACTATTATTTTAATGGTAAAAAGTTTGATCTAAATACTTTAAGAGATAAGTATAATGTTGCTATTATTCCGGTCAGTATGGATGATAACTTTAATATCCTGACTCAATCTCAAATGAATAGTGCTTTTGATCCCATGACTGATCCTGAATTTGATAGGTATTACAACGAAAACAATTTTGGGTTTCCTAATATGTATGCAATAGAGGCGCTTACGGGAGAATACAAGGGGCAGATTATAGGCAAATCCTGGGTTGATTTTAATAATATATTAAAGCCTCAAGTAGCTAAAATGTCTAAGTCTGTACAAACAGGTCAACAAGCTATTAATAATGGTAATTCTATTAAGTTTTCTAAATCACCTAAAAAAATACGTGTATTTGATTTTGATGATACTCTAGCTAGAACTAAAAGTAATGTACTATATACAATGCCAGACGGTAGCAAGGGAAAAATAGATGCTGCTACATTTGCTAAAGATGCTGGTAAGATGGAAGCTGAAGGCGCTATATTTGATTTTAGTGAATTTAGTAAAGTAATGGACGGTAAAAAAGGCCCATTGTTTGAAGTAGCTAAAAAAATAGCAGACGCAAGGGGTACTGAAGATGTGTTTGTTTTAACTGCAAGACCTCAAGACGCAGCAGGTCCTATACAAGAATTCTTAAAAAGCTTGGGTTTAAATATACCTATAAAAAATATTACTGGTTTAGCAGATGGAAATCCTAAAGCAAAAGCTGATTGGATGATTGGCAAAGTAGCTGAAGGCTATAATGATTTTTATTTTGCAGATGATGCTATTAAAAATGTTAAAGCTGTTAAAGATGTATTTGATACTTTTGACATTAAAGGTAAAGTACAGCAAGCTAAAATTAAATTTAGCAAATCGTTAGATAAAGATTTTAACGAAATGATTGAAAGAAACAAAGGTGTTGCCGCTGTTAAAGAGTTTTCAAGAATTGTAGCCAAAAGAAGAGGGGCCTCTATAGGTAAATTTAAACTTTGGATGCCTTCATCTTTAGATGACTTTAAAGGGCTAACGTCGTATGTTTTTGCTGGCAAAGGAAGACAAGGAGACGCTGATCAAAAGTTTTTCCAAGATGCTTTAATTACACCATACTTTAGAGGTATAGATGCTATTGAAAAAACAAGACAAACGTTTAAAGACGACTTTAAAGCGCTTAATAAAACATTTAAGCCTGTTGTAAGTAAACTTGGTAAAATTATACCAGACAGCGATTATACATACGATCAAGCAATAAGAGTAGCGCTTTGGACTAAAGCTGGTTACGAAATACCAGGATTATCTCAAAGAGATCAAAAGAAATTAAATGATTTTGTTAATAATGATCCGGAGTTATCAGCATACATAGATGGATTAACGCTAATATCAAAAAGAGACAAATGGAGTAAGCCAGGGTCTTTTTGGGATACTGAAACAATTTTATCAGATCTTAATAATTTAACTGAAAAAGTAGGTAGAAAAGAATTCTTAGAAGAGTTTATAGAAAATTCAGAGATTATATTCAGCGAAAAGAATTTAAATAAAATAGAAGCTGTTTACGGTACAAGACAAAGAGAAGCCTTAGAGGATATATTGTATCGAATGAAAAACGGTACTAACCGTTCTTTTGGTATGAATAAAAATGAAAATAGATGGAACAACTGGGTTAATAATTCTATTGGGGCTATCATGTTTTTTAATAGACGATCAGCTTTACTACAAACATTGTCAACAGTAAACTTTATAAACTGGAGCGATAATAATCCAGCTAAAGCAGCATTAGCATTTGCTAATCAGTCTCAGTATTGGAAAGATTTTGCAATGATCTTTAATTCGCCTAAATTAAAACAAAGAAGAGCTGGTTTAAAAAGCGATGTTAATGAAGCTGAAATCGCAAGTGCAGTAAAAGGTGCTAAAAATAAAGCAAGTGCAGCATTAAGTTATTTATTAAAAATTGGTTTTACACCAACACAAATGGTAGATAGTTTTGCTATTGCTGCTGGAGGTGCTACTTTTTATAGAAATAGAGTTAATACTCTAAAAAAGAAAGGTATGAGTCAAGCTGATGCTGAAACTCAAGCTTTTCAAGACTTTGCACAAATATCAGAAGAAACACAACAATCAGGTGATCCTGCTTTAATTTCATCTGATCAAGCAAGTTCATTGGGTAGATTAGTGTTAGCTTTTCAAAATACACCAATACAATTAAATAGGTCTATAAAGAAAGCTGCTTTAGATATATATAATAGAAGAAGAACACCTGGGCAAACACAATTGCAAAGTGATTTTTCAAATATGAGTAAAATAATATATTACGGCACAATTCAAAATATATTATTTACATCATTACAAAATGCTTTATTTGCTTTATTACCAGGGTTTGACGATGAAGAACCTACTGAAGAAGAAAGACAGGAACTAGAAACTACAAAAGCATCTAGAATAATAAATGGTATGGTAGACACTACTTTAAAAGGTGGATTTGGATTACCAGGTGCGGTTGTATCTACAATTAAAAATGTAATACAAGAATATTACAGACAAGAAGAAAAAGGATTTACAGCAGACCAAACTTATACTATTATTCAAGCTATAAACTTATCACCACCGATTGGATCTAAAGCAAGAAAATTATATAGTGCAATACAAACTCAAAAGTTTGAAGCTGATGTAATTAAGAAAAGAGGTTTTGATGTTACTATAGATGGTAAGTTTAACTTAAGTCCTTCATTTAAAGTATTAGGTTCTGCTGCCGCTGCTGCAACAAATTTACCTTTAGACAGAGTTGTTGATGAAGTTAATTCTTTAACAGAAGCTTTAGATACTAGAAATACTCAAATGCAAAGAATAGCGTTGGCTTTAGGATGGAAAACTTGGGATGTTGGATCAGAAAATGAAGAAAATGATCTTATAAAAACAACTGCTAAAGCTAAAAGAAAGGAAGAGGGTAGAAGAAAAGCTAAAGAAACAAGAGCAAAAAATAAAAAAGCAAAAGAAAAAAAATATACTTTTAAAATTAATTAATGAAATTAAAATACTTTAATTACGAAGAATTTGATTCACCTGATGTTCAAGGCAGTGGTCAGCTAATGAGTGAAGTATTACTTAATATGCTTGACATTGTTAGAAAAAAATATGGTAAACCTATTATAATTAATTCAGGTTACAGAACAGTTAAGCACAATGCTTCTGTTGGCGGAAAATCAGATTCTTCTCATTTAAAAGGATTAGCTGTTGATATAAAGTGCACAAAGTCATTAGATAGATTCAAATTAGCTAAAGTATTAATACAGGTAGGGTTTAAAAGAATTGGTATGGGCAATACATTTGTTCATGTTGACATAGATAAAAATAAAACACAGAACGTCCTTTGGACATATAAAAACAAGTAGTTATGAGTTTTGGATCATTAGTAAGTAAATTAGTAAAACAAGGTAAATCAAAA
>UEXM01000837.1_pt1 | contig 29957 bp, 40 predicted proteins | sample 1796661 | NCBI WGS metagenome assembly UEXM01 (sample SAMEA4772469, study PRJEB27181) | metagenome
TCAGAAACACCGAAGCTGTAACGCTCACGCGCTTTGTAGCGCACGTTGCCAGTGTCGAAGTCACCATCCATTCCTGTAGCCATCGCAGAACGTACGAAATGCTTCATACCGTTAGGGATGTCTGTAGTCAGGAACCAAGCGTCAGCGTCTGTAAGATAATGGTTTACGCCATATCCTTCAGGAACTGCACCGTTAGAGCTGATAGCATTGATATCGTTATCAGCTGTACCTACACGTAGAGTTGTTTCCAACAAACGAGTCGCTACGAACTGTAGAGCAGACGGAATGATTAGCTTTTTAGCGCGAGCTGCGATAAGTAAGCCACGTTCGTCTGTGTACGCTGCGATGTCGATAATCGCTTGTTCAAGAGAAGTCTCGTTAAGGTCAGCACTAACCGCTGGACGGTTAGAGTTTGTGCCGCCACCAACTGTTGGGTGTGCAGTACTGAACAATGTTACACCATCACCAGATTGGAAAGTGTCAAAGCCCGTGTTGAGCAATGAAGCAGCTTTAACCTGCTTAGTGTAAGCCATAGCGCGAGCTAAAGCTTTTGTGTAACGTGAAGACAAAGAATCGTACAAGTTATCTTCCATCGCTTCTTCAGTGATGGCGAAACCCATAGCGATGGTTTCGTGTGTGTAGCGAGCTGTGAACGCCTCTTGCGCATTATCGTACGCAATAGATGAACCTTCAGCTTTTGTTGGTGCTGCACCGAAACCAGACAATTTAACTTCTTCTTCAAAGCTACGCTCTGAATTTTCTGTCTCATAGATGTCTGCATGTTCGTTTTCGTATTTACCGTACTCAAGTCCAAATAAGGCATTAAGTCCGGGTAAGAGCTCTTTAAGCGCCTGTGCGCGTGAAATAGCCATGTGTTATCCCTCCTTACAAGCCAACAGCGTTAGTCATGCTGCTGTAGCCGGGGTTAAGTTTAACCAAAAGATCAGGGAACGCATCACCAATAGGTGATACAGCGGCCACGATACGGAAGGCGGCGGTAGTAGTCTTTGTTGTCGCGTCAACAGCACTTGTAGAGTTACCAGTAGAAGTGTTGCCAGTAGACGTAGACTGAGCAGCTGCGAAGAAAGTATTCGCACCTATGTCAGATTGGTCCATAGCGCCATCTGCTTGTACTTGGAATAGTACGTTTGGATCGTCTACAACGAACGCTTTCGCATTGATTGAACCGGACGGGTAGTACTGCGAGAAAGTCGTTTGACCTTCAGAGTTTTCGTACTCACACCCTACAAACACACCAAGAGAACCCGTTAGAGTTGTTCCTGTTGGTAATGCGTTTGTAGTGCCGTCGGCACCTGTTGCAGTTGATAGTGCGATGTAACCATCAGCACCGATATGAACGACTTGGCCGTAGAAAAGGTTAGTACCTTCTCCAGCGGGGTCGATCAGAAACTGGGATGTCGCCCCAGCGTAGGCCATTCCGTCGGCACGTTTTACCGGCTTTAGACCATAGGGAGCAGCTGTAGTAGCCATGATGCTCTTCCTCCAGATTTATTTACTTTTGAAGTAAAGAGCCTCATTGCCCCTTACCTTATAGTTACCGCGAACTACGCTCAGGTTTAAGCATAGGCATCCGCGGGTCAGACTCACGCATGTAGTTTCTATCGACAGCCTCAGCCTGATTTTGTGCAGACTCAAGTTGACCATGAATACGATCATCTCTTAGTTCGGTCGGGATAGCGCAAAGCAATAACCCACCAACTTCGATATTGTCTTTAAATCGAGAATCAATATCTGACATGATGTGTAGCTCAGGATAATCCACTGCCTTTACAGGCACATAGCCATCACGAAATCTACCAGAAACATTTGTCATATCTGCATTACCCAATGTAGCTGTGCGAATCCAGCGGAACGAAAGTCCGTCTCGTGGTTCGGGGGTAGGCAGCATTGACGAGCGCTTCCAAGGTTTACGACGTTCTCCCGCTTCGCGGGTTTCGGTTGTACGTGGTTTTCTATCAGCCATTTTGCATATCCTTTAGCTTTTGCGCCGCATATTCTTTATTAGATAATCCGAGACGCTTGGCGATTGCGGCCTCAGATGAGGAGATGACAACTTTATTGCGTGATGTGGCGGTATTTCTACCACCCGGGGCCACCACGGAGCCAGCTTTACGTTGTGGTTGTCGAACCTCTGGTTCCACGTCCGCAAAGCGATCTGGGTATCGAGACCGCATGGCCTCGTTTATCTTACTATAGTACACATCCGACGTAGAATCAACGCCTGTCTCTAATAGTTCTTCATGTATGAGCATAGCATACCTTGTCATGCCCGTGTCTTTCTGGAACCAATCGTTCTCAGCTACCCATTCCTGTGCCTTACGATCTGGTACAGGAACACGCGGTGCTGCTCGTGGTACTGGGGCTTGAGACTGGTCTTGTACAGCCTTCTCTGCTGGTTTCCAGTTTTCTACACGATCGGCTTCAAGCTGTAGCTTAGACAATGACATTTGCGCTTCAAGCACAGCATCAGTATCCCCAGCTTCATAAGCTTCTTTGTAAGCGCGTTTAGCACTATTAAGTTCTGATGCTACCCGTGCCTTGGCTTCATTAACCAATACACCTTCACCTTCAGAAAGATTTTTACGAAGACGTGCTGCTTCGTTCTTCTGCGATTCTGCATACTGAACTGCCGCTTCACGTTCACGTTCGGCTTCTTCCTTACGACGACGTTCTTCGTGATACTCGAACTTTAGCTTCTTGATACGCTTCTGTACCGAGTCACTGTGCTTCTCAAGCTCTTCGTCTTCTGGGATATCCGCCTCGGCATCAGCTGCCCTACGTGGGCGACCTTTATCCTCTTCAGGAGTATCGTCAGCGATTTCGACTTCAAAATCATCTTCACCTTCAACGTCTACTTCTAACGCTCCGGTCTCTACTACTGTGTCTTCAACGACTGTTTCTACTTCTTCACTCATGCTCTACTGTACCCCCGTGGGTCTTCGACTACCGCTTCAACAGTATCGTCGTTGATAATACGGAACTCTTTGTTGTGTAATTTAAAACGTGTACCTGAATACGAACGGAAGATAATAAAATCACCTTTCTCGCACCAAGGTCCATTCGGGAACCGCTCTTTGTCAGTATAGGCTTCTGCACCTATACTTATGACATAACCAATAATGGTGGCGGTTTCTTCCATTTTGGTTAAAGAATCGGGCATATAAACACCACCATCTGTCTTGCCTTCAAGTTCTGGGATTGCGATAAGCAGCTTATAACCTTTCGGTTCAGGCAATTTTGCCAATGTCTGCTCGTCATCTACTTTGTCGGTAGCGTACATTTTAGTCTCCTGCAGTGATTAAAGGCTCACAGCGCCCTTTGCGTGGATTATTCCACGTTATGTCGTATATCTACACGTATGATGTCTACTCTTCAATATACCTTTGTTCAATATCTTTTACATCATTACGTATAATAGTTAATGCTTCATACTTCCCTACTAGCTTCCAATAGGTTTCTTGGTCTTTTGCACCGCCATTTGCTAAATGTTCGGCGATAGATGTGCGACTTTCTTCAAGTCGGGTTAGTACATGGTGAAATACAGTATCAGCCATCTAAATTTACTTTCTCCGCAATATCCAAGGCTAGACGCGCCGCGGATTCTTTCTGGTCTGTTTCAAGCTCGGCTACCTTAACGCCTATACGCGCCGCTTCTTTTTCTTCCTCAGAGTCGATACGCGCTTGTTGTAGCCTAGCGTTCTCTTGTTTAGCTAGAGCATCAATGTTTACCTTCAGCTTGTCCATCTCAATCTTATGTTTTAACTCAGTTTCTTTAATCATCAACTCGCGCTGTTGTATTTGAGTAAGTGGATCGGCTTGTTGCGCCGCTGCTTGTTCTGCGGCTGCTTCGGCTTGGTCTTTCTTAAACAACTTATCCGCGGCTTGTGCAGCTAGACGTGAGACCTGAAGTTCTACATCTTCTGGTAGTGGTGCCTCTGGGTCTGGTAATTCTACGCCTAACTGTTTTTGTATCTCTACACGATACTGCAGAGCTACGTGCTCAGTAATATGAGACATCATAGCGGACTGAATAGCACTTGCAAACGGTGACTGCCCTACAATCTGCATGATCTTAGGGTCTTGCATCGCCATCATATGTGTCTGGATATGCGCTTCGTGGTCTTGGTAAGCGAAAGGTTTGACTGGCTCTTGTTTAAGAATAGCCATATTCTCTGTTACTGGATCAGCAGGTTTAATATCTTCTGGTAGCTTGATGATATCATCCGCATCTTTAATGCCCAGAACTTCGAGCATTTGACGGTGTAGCTTACCCATGTCGTACATTTGAGGTGCTTGTTGTGCTAACTGTAGGGCTGCTTGGTACTGCATTATACGCTGTGCCATTGTAGCTGCGTTAGGGTCAGACACTGGGATAACGTCTACTCGACCATCAAAGTCAGATATACGGTCTGCAGGTTCATCCATTTCGTACGCATATTCAGCAGGCATGTAGTCATGTACGATGCTAGCTAGAATACGTAGCTCTTGTTTCATAGCTGCGTGTAAACGAGCCTGAATACCTGACATAACCTGCATAGAACGTTCCATAAGCGCCAGAGTCGTGCCTACAGGGGCTTGAGCGTTAATGTCACCCACTTGTATGTCACCTACAGCCCCAATACGTCTTCCCTCGTCTACGACGTTCCCTAGAAGGCTGTAAAGTACGCTCGATGGTTCTTTGTACGGTAGCGGTACGATATTTTCTTTAATCGCGCCAGCAGGTACATCCACATCTCTAAACTCACCCGGCATGATGGGAGTGTTGTCGCCGGTGATTCGCATGCCCCGGGCTTTAAAGCCAGCTGGGAGGTTAGACAGCGTACCAGCGTCAATGAGTTGACGCATGATGGATGTGGCAGACTTAGTAAGACCACCGAGCGTATGTATAAGCCCTGTGCCGTAGAAGCCCATACCGGGCAAATATGGGTAGTGTACAACATGCATACGCTTCTCACGTTTGCTGTCGTCTTCGTACCAATTTCGGCGAATAGCTAAGACTATGCTAGACGATTTATCAACTGTAACTACATAAGGTAGTGCAACACCGTCTATATCGTCAAAAGGCTCAGGTAAGTCCAAATCTACATGCATTTCTAGTATAGTATGCCGTGGATCGTCAGAGAAAGTAGGTTCAGAACCTTCTAGCTCATTGTATTTTTCTTCTATGTCAGTAACATCCCTAGTTGCTTCAGGGAGCTCTATGTCACGATAGAACCCATTCACCTGTAGCTTGAGTACTTCTTCAGGTGTCTTCTTCATAACGTGTGTAAATCGCGGGGCTGTACGTAAGTTAGACGCACCGTAGGACACTACGAGGTCTTCCGCAGGTACAAACTGGGATACAGGACGTTCTGTAATAGGGTCAAAGTATATTTTCTTGAACGCAGAGCCCGCCATAGGTAATTTAAACAGCATTTGCTCCATTTCGTCACGATAGTCAGGCATTTTCTCAGTTATGAGGTAGTTAAGTTCGGTCTCGACACGTTGTGCCTGCTCAAACTTCTCAGTCGTCATCTTACCTACAATTTTACTACGTACTGGGCCTGCTGCAGGGAGAAGCTCGCCCATCGCTTGCGCTTGAAATTTAACCACTGCTTCGGTCATCATAGGGTGGTACACGCCAGAGGCACCGTTCCACGGCTCCGTACGCTCCTCCACTTTCATCCCTAAAAGGTCCATACCCTTAATATAGGCACTAGCCCACTCGCCTCTAGATTCTCTATCTGATGCAAAGTGCTCGATTAATTCGCTTGCTATTTCTTCAAGTTCGTCATCTTCAATGTATTCGGCAAGGTTAGAGTCATGTGATACATTTTCATCCATTTCAGGAGTGTCACCAAACTCAATTACAACCGACCCATCGTCCATTTCGACTTCTACAGCCTCGGGGTCTTCTACTACGACCGTTAGATCGGGGGATAAAGACTCCTCGGATGTTTCAAGGATATCACTAGGTTCCATAGGTTTTTCGACTGCCATGTTTTTGCCTCACTCTGTGCGTTTAATGGCACTATAGCAGATATAGTACCTAAATAGAAAGATATCTTCGTAGGGTGGAGACACAACGAACGAGGGAGAGCCGATGCGCAGTGTCCCCACGGACGCTACCAACGTCCTGTAGACAGCCATACTACACATGTACATGTATGTCATCCCCATCAATAATACGCCGCCTTCCGGTGTAAATACGAATCATCGTCTTCCATATCCGTAGGCAAGCGGATAAATCCACCCTGACGGAATCTTAGGAGCGCCATGACCGTACTATCGACCAAGTCGTCGTTCGACATGAACGGAAACCCAGCCACTTCTTCTACAAGCTCGTCTGCCCAGCGTGTCGCCGGTACCCAGACCATGCCTGAAGATATAATATCTGATACAGAATTGAGCCTTGCCAACTTATCACCAGTCCCCCGGTGGGGTGTATACTCGGTGACGGGCAGTCCCATACGTCTCATCTCTTGATAAAGTGCAACACCAGAACTTTTCTTCTCCACAATGAACGCATCTGGCTCCCAGTATCTGTACTGTTCCATAGCCAGCTCCTTTAATTCAGGAAATTCAAGCCGTTCTTTGGTGCTGTCAAGTAAAATAATGTTGTGTGAGCTTGTTTCTTCGTGAAAAAACACGCCCCAAGTGGTCAAAGCGGTGTAATCGGCCCTATTATGCTTCTCTGCGGCGGCATCTAGGGACATAATCACGTATTCTACCGACGGAAGAGTATCATTCTCCCATATATTCCACCATTCACGCTTAACAATCGACGCTTCTTCGGACGTGGGCTGTTGTTGATACTGCGAGTTCCACTGGAACGCAGGCATCGAAGCTTTTGTTCGTTCTAACGCAGGGAGATCAAAGAACTCTGGCCACAAAGGTTTCTGTATTGGCTTACCATCTTTGTCTTCAGAGTCTAAAATTGCCGGAAACTCAACGATTTCGTACTGATCGGCCATCTCATTCTTGACCATATCGTTAGTTACACGCCCTGTTAGGTCGTCCATATGCCATCTAGTCTGCACGATAGCTACACGCCCGCCGGGCATTAGCCTTGTTCGTGCACCGAAGGTAAACCATTCGTAAGCCTTTTCAAAGACAGAAAAGTTCCCGTTGATAACATCTTGTTCAGAGTGTGGGTCGTCGACCAGCAATAGGTCAGCGCCACGCCCAGCCAAAGCAGAACCAATACCACACGCAAAATACTCTCCTCCAAAGTTTGTATTCCATCTCCCCGCTGATTTACTGTCCACCGCAAGAGAAACCTCTGGGAATATGGACTTATAGTCTTCTAAGGCGATCAAATTACGAACTTTACGTCCAAAATCCACCGCCAAGTCTGTGGTGTGCGACACCATCATCACTTTTTTATCAGGATTCCGCCCTAAAAACCAAGCAGGGTAGAATATCGACACGAGCTGCGACTTACCATGACGCGGGGGTATGTTTACACACACCCTGTCCTTACCATCCTTAGCTGTGGGCCCACGTTCAACGTCCATCAACATGTTTGCAAGTATGCGGTGGTGTCGGCCAACCTTGTAATCTGGCTGCATCCGCTTGCAAAACTCTATCAGATCGTCGTGCGCGGCCTTATTTGTCTGCCGCGAGGACAATTCCCCCACGATTGAGTCTATTTCGACCAGCTCTTCAGGGCTAAACGAGTCCAGATTGTCCAGTATGTTCTGAACATCCTCCGGCGAGAAGTCCATATCTTTAGCTAAACTAGCTAAATTGTCAGACATCGAGCCCTAGCTCCTTATCTACGTCGATAACACCCCCATTTATTGTGATCGCATCCTCAATCTCTTCAGGATTTACCAGTCGAGACAGCTTTTCACGCAATTTATCCTTCAGATCGTCCGATGTCTGGTGCGTTATAGTCACTTCAGACTTCTCAGCGAATAACCCAACGTCTGAGACCTTACCCAACAGCTCCAACGCACGTATGCGTATCCGCGGATCAGGGTTTTCGGTCTCTTCTATCAGTTTATTTGTAACTAGGTGGCGTACCTGCGTCGCACTTTTTACCACAGAGTGCCCAAAGTCCTTCAGGATTCTGTCTGTCAGCAATAAAGTCGCGGGTGTCAACTGGGCCACTCGTTTCGGCGTTGCAACTTTGGATGTTTTGTGAGGGTTCTCAGCATAAGATACAGCTAAAGCCGCCGCGGTATCCTTGTCTTCACTGGTTGCTTTGACCTCTAATCCGTTAGCATGCAGATACTCTACCGTCTTCGCAGCTGCGGACGTTTTGGTTGCAAGGTCTTTCATGTCCGGAGCTTTGCGGGTCGGTACTCCGCGCTCAGGTTCAATATGTATAGTCATTTTTAGCCCTCGTTTGTGCAACTATACAAAAAATTTTACAGCATTTCAATCCAGTTTGATAGGAGACGTTTTTATATACGAGGGGGTGGGGTCACTTAGCGCGCCGAAAACGCTAGGTAGGGGGGTCTGTTTTGATACCCGTGACGATGTTTTGTGGAGTCAGATTCGTTTTTGGAAAAACGTAAAATATTTGTACATAATAGTATTATATAAGCGCGCTGATGGGTAGCCGTACTGGGGGGTTGGGGGTAGGTGGGGTCTCGTAGTTTAAAACTACAAGCGCGATACTGTGACATAACACACGTAAACAAGTATACTGGTGTTATCAAAAGCGAAACATGATGTGACGCTACGATAAATATTCTTGAAAGGAATATATCATGACTACTAAAACTAACCAAAAGATTAATCCATCTAACGTCGTTATAGGTGATGAATTTATAACAATACTAAAAGAGGACGGTTTAAAAGAAACCGCGAGTAAGAAAAAACGCGGCGAGCTTATCACTAAGGCCATGGACGATGGTATCGACTTCACAAGTAAGACAATGTCCAAGGAACAGATCATAGAGGTTAAAAACCTTATTGCTTTACGCTTTCCAAAAGATGCTCAATCAATCTTAAAGATGGGAGCGGTTAAAGCGAACGGAGCAATAGCGGCAGATCACGATGGCAATCGTTTTAATTCGCAAGGCCGTCCAATGGATTGGTCGTTCTGGACTAACAAGCAAAAGCGTATTCTTTCCGACTTGGCGAAAGCGGTTGTAACCCGCAAGATTAAACAGGCCAGAATTAAAGCTGGAGGCAATAGCACTCGAGGTTTAGTCGAACGCCTATCCATCGAATGTAACAAGCTTTTCAACGCGGTTGTTAAGGCAGACGTTGACACGTTACCAGATGATTTTGATACCTTGGAAGTAATTGCAGGTTTCAAGACTGTAGCGAAAAACTCTGGGTTTCAATTAGTAAAGAAATCTAAAAAGTAAAACTTAACTTGGAGCGGCCTAGGCCGCTCCTTACTAACATTCAATACAGGAAACAAAACAATGTTAAAAGAATTACCTTATACTGTCGGAGATCAAAACATGATCGACGAAAGATGGAATTGGAACCGCATCGGTCAAGTAATGATCGGTGTTATGATTAAATGGGATGACGAAAAGTTTGATAAGTTTTTTAATGCAATCAAACCACAATTACCGCCAGATGAAATCGAAGAAATTTTAAATCGTCGTGCATGGTATACTTCGTGCAATGATATAGTAAAACCACAGGGTCAAATGTCTTTTACATTTATGCCAAAATAACTACACGCGCCGAGCCGAAAGGTTCGGCGCTTTTTTTGTGTCTTTTTTTGCGGAAGCCAGTTCTCTGAATAGCTTCGCGTGACAGAGCAATCGGCTTTGTTGTGATGCTTACTAAAACTCGTAGTTACAAACTACACTGTGGAAGCCAGTTCTCTGAGTAGCTTCGCGGGTCATGTGTACTTCGTGTGTACATCTTCTCGTATGTTTATGTATGTTAACTCATCGGGCCCGTTACGTGTAGTTTTAAACTACGAGACATATACCAGTTCTCTAAGTAGCTTCGCGGAGCAACATGTACGCAGATGCCTTGTTTTTATAATGTTCCATTGTAATGTTCCTAATGTTCCACAAGAAGTTCCATAATGGGCAAAAATAAGTCATTGATTTTATTACAATGTTCCTAATGTTCCTAATGTTCCATATAAAAAATATACATCTACGTACGCGACCCCCTCTATAATGCGATACCAACCCCTCACACAATTTGCCTACACCACAAAAATTAACGGAACATTTGGAACATTGGAACATTCCAATGATTTCAAGCACTTACAGACACACCAAATGGAACATTATAAAACCCGATTGGAACATTGTAATCTTATCAATAACTTAGCACGGAACATTACCTTTTAACCCTGTAGTTTAAAACTACGTCACACAACCTCGCAATACCTGACACCACGACACACCACAGGACACGCTCAGAAACCTTGACATTCGCTGTATACTATGGTATAGTAGTATATGTTCTGGAGTGATGGTCAACATATCGGCTCTCTCTTCAGACTGTATCTACTTCGTGTAGTTACTAACTACTAATCAAAACTAACTAATCAAACCAATGGAGATTATCATGCCTATCAAAGCCTATTGCCTCTCATGCGAGCAACCTTACTCACAACGCCGAAAACAACTAGGTTACAACTTCTGCCTAGATTGCGGCGAGTATCAAGCGACTAAGCAACGCGCCGGTTGGTGTATCGCACCTATCGCGCACAAGCAAGGCGCGACACTTGTCACTAATCCAAACGACCTCAAGGGTCTCAACAAATACACGGGAGAGTAAGATGTACGACAGTAAAAAATCTATGGCTATAATCATAGCTCGCGCCGCTCGAGACGTGGAACACAAAGAAATATTATCACGCTTCCAAGAAGCCGTATACGCTGACGACCAAGATCGCGCCGATAGTATTGTCGCTGAACTTAAAAAGTTTAACAGCACGCCGTACTGTGAATGTCACGCAACATACCAAGACTGTGGCTATCAGGATTGTTGCAGATGATGAAATTCTGGACAGTACTTCTACTGACGTATCACGCAGGGTCTGACGATGTCGAACCTATGACTTCAAGTATCCTGTTACCCTCGATGGAAATATGCGGCGATGTGATGGACAACTTCTATCCGACTATATTCGCGCACTACCCTGACAGCATGGCTCAATGCCTAGAAACCGCAGAGGCTTCAACAACAATGACAAGCCCAATGCCAAAACTAAGACCGTTCTAAAGGAGAACATTATGAACAACGTACACCAACTAACCGCCGCGAGTAGTGACACACTACACACTGATGCACCGACACTTGCCTCATCTGCAATGCTCGTAGAAGTCAACATATCCTCATGGGCAGGTCGAAAGAAAGACAAGCGGGCTTCCACTAAAGTCACAGAAGATGCTCATGCAAAGAAAGGTGTCGCAAACGTCTACAAACAATTACTTGGTGATTGTGATGAACTTAGCGCGCTACGCGGTTGCGTCACCTCGGCTCGCAACATGCACTCGAACATGACGATGCCTTGGTCTAACTCTGGCTTGCGTCTGTTACCTACAGCGCAATACTTCAACTACACCGAAGCTATGTCTAAAATGCAGAATGAGTTTGAGAACCTGAAGAACAAATTCTTGACCGCGTACAACGACACAGTGGTAGATGTACAGCTAGAGCTTGGCACTTTATTCTTGCGTGAGGACTATCCCACAGTAGAAAGTCTGAACAGCAAGTTTGCGTTCCGTATAAACTACATGCCGTTGCCAGATGTCGGCGACTTCCGTGTCGATGTAAGTAACGACGCACTACAAGAAATGCGTAAGGAGTACAGCGACTTCTACAACAAACAATACAACGTAGCTATGAATGACGTGTGGACACGTTTGCACAAGGCAATGACAAATATGTCAGAGCGCCTAGACTATGGCGGTAAAGAGGACAAGAAAGTATTTCGTGATACGCTCGTTGGTAATGTCACTGACATGATAGAACTACTACGTGTGTGTAATGTTACGCAGTCTACCCAGATGTCTGACATGGCTAACAAACTCGAAGATGCGATGTCTGGTGTATCCGCCGTGGTATTGCGTGAAGACAATACGTTCCGCATTAGAACCAAAGCGAAGGTCGACGACATTATTAAAACACTACCATCATTAGATATATAAGAAAGGTTTACCATGCACATACACTTTGTAGGTTTTCGCACAGATGCAGAATACTCTGCCGCAGTACGTGTGTGGGGAAAGCCTGACTTTATACATATGTGGCACGACCACAGAATGTACGGTGATATCGGGGACAGCGATACTGTTGTCCTCGCTTCAAAAGGTACGGATAATCCGCACCCTAAATATTCGTGGCAGGATCACGAGCTATGGTAGTTAGTAACTACTTAACAACACTAAACTTAAACAAGAAAGAAGAACAACATGACTAATCAAGCACAATCAATGTATCAGATTGACTTACCACAATGCGTCGATCTTATCGGGGCGGTGGGTAATAAACGTACCGTACTCGCACAGGGTCATATGGGTAGCGGTAAATCATCCATGCTACATATGCTAGGAGATAAATTCCCAAATCATCGTAAGATATATTTCGATGCCACCACAAAAGACCTTGGCGATATTATGATACCGTCCATGCAGTCTATCGAACGTGACGGTTGCGTCCGTATGATTCCTCACGAAGAACTAGGTCTGCATATAGATGGGCCGATTGTTCTTATGCTAGACGAATTTGGCAAGGCGAACCCTGCCGTGAAGAACGCTATGCTACGTCTGATGTTGGAACGTAAAGTTGGTAGTTACTCACTACACCCTGACAGTATTGTCTTTGCTACAACGAACCTAGGTAGCGAAGGAGTTGGCGACATACTACCACCACACGCACGTAACCGTATGATTGTGGTGCAGATAAAAAAGACTGACCATATGGGTTGGATCGAATGGGGTATCAACAACAACATAGACCACAGCTTACTTGGTTGGGTCAAAGACAACCCACACTTGATGGCCTCGTTCGAAGATATCAAAGACCCATCTGAGAACCCATACATATTTGATCCGCGAGCGCAACGTGCCGCCTTTGTTACAGGTCGCTCACTCGAAGCCGCGTCTGACATACTCAACGCACGAGCAGGGATTGACGATATTACTCTGACCGCTTCGTTGATGGGTACGATTGGTGATCGCGGTGCGATGGACTTGATGGCGTTTGTGTCACTATCCGATCAGCTACCTAGCTTGCAAGCTATCAAAGACACACCAAAGAGTGCCAAAGTGCCTGACAGCGCCGCCGCTGTTTGTATGGTTGTGTATAGAACTCTGTCTGCGTTGGACAAAGACTGGCTCAACAGCTGGATGGATTACTTGCCACGCCTCGATACCGAAGCACAGGCTATGTTTGCCAATGGTGTACGCGCACCGAAGTATTCAAAGCAGTCAATGGTTATGACTAACAAGAAGTTCACCGAGTGGGCTATGAAGAACAACCACCTATACACAGCAGACAAGGTATAATCATGGAAAAGAGTTATGACGTAACTGTCGAAGGGCTAGTATCACGAGTTATCTGTGTACTTGCACACACCGAAGCCGAAGCAATCGCAGAGGCAAAACAAGAGTTCACTTCATTAGTGGGCGCATTAAACGCTGTCGTTGTTACAGCAGAGGAGAGAAATAATGGGTAAACGATGGACAGATAAAGAGGATGGTATCCTCGAAACATTACGTGATGGGGGCATGACCTTTGAAGAGGTTGCTTCCATAATGGGACGCACAAAGCAAGCAGTACAGCAACGTGCGCACATGTTGAAACGTAACGAGCCTACGTTTCGTGAAGTTGTGGATACAGCTTTTGAGAAGCACGGTATCGAGTTCGGCGAACCTGATAAGCCATTGCCGAGAATACAATACATGCTCAGTCAAATGGAGCAAGACCTAAAGCCGAAGCCGCAGTGGTGGAAAGCTATGATGTGGTGGAGGAAATAGAATGAAATATTGGATCGCAGATATTGAAGAACGCAATGGGGAGTTTGAGTACAAGCAATCTATAATCTTCAAAGCCGAAACCGAAGCGGAAGCCGATAAAATACATGAGTTCCATGTAAGCACATGGTACGGCGAAAGTAACATGCGGTGGGACGAAAACGATAATTGTTATTGGAACGACTACATTGCTATCACCGAAGGTCGTATGACCGAGATTGATGAACACACGTACGAGCAAATGCGAAAACACGGCAATCCAGACATGACAAATATGGGAAGGGAGGACTAAAATGCTAGCAATCAAACAACTAACTGAGGAGCAACGCCTAACAAAAGCCGTTGTATCTATTATGAGTAGCCCGAAGTATGTCGCACTCGCAGGGGTGCTAATGATCGGGGAGCGTTCTGTAGTGGACGACCCGAGTGTACCTACGGCGTGTACCAATGGACGTGACGAGTGGTACGGACGTAAGTTCGTAAGTATGCTTAACGATGCCGAGCTTAGATTTCTGGTGTTGCATGAAGTGTACCACAAGTTGTTCCGTCACTTGACCACATGGAAACATCTATACTTGCAAGACGCACATCTTGCGAACGTAGCGTGTGACTACGTGATCAACCTAAAGATCGTAGATGATAACTACGAAGATGGGTTTGCTACTATGACAGGCGAACTTGAGAAAGGTTGCTATGATCGTCAGTACGTTGGCTTGGATACCGCGCAGGTGTACAACTTGCTACGTAAAGATCAACCGCAAGGTGGTGGCCGTGGCGGTGGTGGCGGTGATGGTGATCCCGAAGATGGTGATGGTACGCCTGAGAGTGGTAGTGGCTCACTACCCAACGGACAAGAACCATTCGATGCACACGATTGGGATGGGGCGCAAGAAATGACCGCCGATGAACAACGTGATCTTGCCAGAGAGATTGACGAAGCAGTACGTCAAGGTGCATTGGTTGCAGGGAAGATGGGCAGTGGTGGTGATCGTGACCTAGAAGCATTACTAGAACCACAAGTCGATTGGCGTGAAGTGTTGCGTGAGTTTGTACAGACTACTTGTACAGGCAGTGACTATTCTACATACCGCAGACCTAATCGTAGGTATCTGAGTAGTGGTATCTACATGCCAAGCGGTGTCAGTGAACAGGTCGGGGAACTGGTGGTTGCAATCGACACGTCTGGATCAATCGGACAGGATGAAATCACCGCGTTTCTTTCCGAGGTCAAAGGGATATGTGACACGGTACACCCAGATAAAGTACGTCTGTTGTATTGGGACACAAAGATATGTCGTGACGAAACGTATGACACGCACGAACTAGATACACTCGTACAATCTACTAAGCCGAAAGGCGGTGGTGGTACAGATGTAGAATGTGTGACTGAGTACATTCGTGAAGAAAGTATCAACGCGCAAGCATGTATCGTGATTACTGATGGCGACCTATATGGCGGTTGGGGTCAGTGGACTATGCCTGTGTTGTGGTGCGTTATCGACAACAAGCTCAGAGTGCCAGACGTAGGTAAATGTGTACACATAAAATCGAGGGACATGTAATGGGGTATCGTAGTGACGTGCATATCGCTGTGGCTTTTGACAGCAAGGAAAACATGGACGAAGTCATAGCGGCGTACGCCTTGAACATCAATGTAGAGAAGCACAACTTAGTAAATGACTGGGTCGTGAAGGGCGACAACATTCTGTATTTCCACGCAGATAGTGTAAAGTGGTACGACGACTACGAGTGGGTGCAGGGCTACGAGTATATCTTCGAGCTTGTGAAGGAGTTTTACGAGGCGCGAGGTTTTTCTTCCGCCTACCGCCTATTGCGTGTTGGTGAGGAAGACGACGATGTAGAGGACAGGCACGATTGGTTTGATGGTGATTATGAACATAACGCCGACGACGATCCTCTTTTTCGAGCAGATGCAGGCGACGATAGCGATACCACGTTGATCGACAAACTAATGCTAAACATGGAGATTGTAAGAAAGGTAGAGATAACATTATGAGTAACGACGAACTAACCGCGGTGCTTGAAGAACATGTCACATGCGAGTGGGAAGTTACAGATATTGGCGAAGGTATTGTAACAATAAACTTTATCACCAACATAGACGAGGGAGATGAATAATGAGTAAGATTGGAAACTATGTAGTAGGACTACAGGAGCAGGAGATTTTCATCGAATGCCCTGAGTGCAAAGACACAGATCAACACGGCAAAGTTACAGGCGAGGAATACAAGTGGACAGGTGGCATGTACGAGCCATTCGAAACATGGGTTGATTGCGAAAACTGTAACGGACTTGGGGAGATCGAACGTGACTTCGACGACGATTCGTGTGGGCAATAAATGCCCACGCAGATGCTTTAAACTAAACAATAACATTAAACAACAGGATAAAAACAAATGGCACTAACATATTCAACATTCAGTAGCTTCGACGAGGTAGTGGCTCACTACGAAAACATAAAGCCTATGGGCGGTAGTGGTAACAAGGGTAAAGATATCAGACCCATAGGTGATCGCAAACGTAAGTATGAACGTATCGTGAAGATCAGCAACAACTGCTATGCACTATCAGATGGCTTTCACTTTGGTGACAAATACTTCAACTGGGGTTGGGGTTATACTGCTTCTGCTGAGTTTGTACCTACACTAAAGGACATGGAGAAGTATGCACCTATCATATGGCGCAAGAAACGTGATGGTACAGAACAAGTCACAATACGCAACGGATATGGAGATCACGCACACAACGGACGTTATGCTTTCATAAACAGGCATACACCAAAAGGTCTGGGGTTTCGTGTCGACAATGGTAAACAGTATGTGACTAAGACAATGGGTAGGTATCCCCACCCTCAACATGACGAACGCTACTACCTAGCCAAGACCCATACCGCACCACGTATTGTCTACGACCACATAAAAGATCAGCAAAACGCTAATTGGTATCAAGAAAACGCTAAGAAGTGGGTCATGCTACACGACGACAACTCTGCCTTAGTGTTCAGTAAAACCGAGAGTGAAGATCGGTTCTCTGGGGTTGACTGGGTACATGTCAAGGGGACAGGCCGCGCACTGCCGAAAGCACCGCGTGTGAACATAGAAATCAAAGCCAAGTACAAGGACTCAATCAAAAAGTTTTTCGAATGGGGTATGACGATGTCACCGCTGATGCCATTGGAGGACAACGAGTACCTGTATAAACATCATCAAGACTTGGTTGAAGCCTATGGTCAAACAAGGGGCAACCAATGGAGGAAAGTAGATGGTATGAGAGGACGTGAGATTGTACGAGGTGAAAGACACCCTGCACGACTAGCGTTCTGGATAGAGTTTGCCAAACAATGCTACGCGCCAGACGAGCAGAGTTGGAGTTGGAACTCTGCACCGTTGCTGACTAAAATAAAAACCAAAGAGGATATCGCCCATGTGCGAGCATGCTTCAACAGATTTATCAACACAGAACTTGGGTTCATAACAAAGTAAGGAGAACAACTATGATAACCGCACGAACAAACGACATAGACTTATGTCTGGTAAGAGACTTAGAAAAAAGAAAACACAGGACGGATATTACACCTAACCTAGATGTGCAGTTTATGGCAGACGCACTGACTAAGAAGGTTCGCGGCTACAAGACCGCACCTAAAACCGACGACTCCATATGGGTTTACAGACCACAAGATACCTACGCTATGGGTTGGATAACATACGCCGACGTGTTTGAAACATCAAATAGCTACGAATGTAGACACGCGGTGTTCTCACCTAACGCACACAACGGTAAATACTCATATGGGGAGAAAACGCACATGGCTTCAGCACTGCATTACAACAAGGGGTTACTTAACGCATGTAAATATCTACGTCCGCTAAACATAACGCAAGTATTGCAGCAAGTACAAAGACCATTTTGTAGGGGCGTGTCTCGTTCGTTGGACGAAGCAAAGGTGAAGGCATGCAAGATAATAGACGAGGTCAACACTGATATATTTAGTAGGTCACGTCTTAACACTGCACCTCTTAAAAATGAACTCGCTAACATACTAAAGTCAGACTACGAGTTTATTGACAAAGACCTTGAAGCGCAACTGACCGAAGCCTTCCAAGCAACCAAGGATCTTCACGATAGCAGAGATATACATGATGTAGATCACACGTTTATCGAGGCCATACAATATCAAGGTGCTAATCTATATAGGGTCGTCAAGAAAGTAGGCCAGAGCTTCTCACTGTTTCGTCACGACGACAGCGCTGAGAACAAGACAATGTACACACAGGAACAACTACCAGCGAGACTACTCGGTGCGATGTCTGTGTTGTCTATGGTCGACGAAGGTCAATATGTTGCAGGTGTTGGGTATCGTGCAGGGGAAAATATGTTCTATATCAAAGGGGAGTGAGTGTGGGAACAACTGACACTATCACGTACCGCGTGACAATACATCCTACTACAAATAAGGTTAATGTAATGTCTTTTGATCTAGACGCTATTGACGCGACAGGTTTAGGGGTATATGACACTATAAACCAAACACCCAAATGGATCAGGGAGCGTATCGCTACACTTATGCTCGTTGATCCTACACCACCGACTGAACCAATAGAAGGTGTAGGGCATAGGATCGACAAAACTACTTATTGGATTTACGCTGATAGGTAGTGACACACTACTAAACTAACTTTGGGGGGCGGACATCTGCCCTCCATCGAAGCCAGTTATTTTACACGGAGATCAACAATGGCAACAACACCAGAAGCTAAAGTAAAGAAGGTAGTGACTAACTACCTAAAGAAGATGGGAGCATACTACTTCTACCCTGTTACAGGTGGATTTGGACGAAGCGGCGTACCTGACATAATCGCATGCTACAAAGGTCTGTTCCTTGGTATTGAATGTAAAGCAGGGAAGGGGAAGACTACTGCACTGCAACAAAAGAACCTAGATGATATCAAAACAGCAGGGGGTTTTGACTGGGTTGTAAACGAAACAAACATGCACCAAACACAAACACAGATTAAGTATTGGGCATCAACACAACAGGAATAAACAATATGAACATTTTGAATAACATGGAATCGCAAGAAGTTTTTATCGTACATCAAATGCCTACAGGCACTGCCTTCGGGGTACGTGTCGATAACGGCGAGAAGGTCTTTATAAACTCTAAGCTAGCTAAGAAGCACACCGTCGCAGAGGAACAAGTACGGACGCTTACACTAATACCAAACACTAAGATTGACACACCTTGGCAAGCCGTTGGTGTAGCTGTGAACCACACCGAAACTACACCGCGTGTAGAGATTGCCAACTTAGAAGATCGTATCGTGGAGCATTTCAAAGAAGAAGCTAATCAGGTTGCATCTACTTCCAAAGTATTAGCTGACGCATTAGACGTAGACGTTGTGTCTGTACAAACAGCACTCATTCGTATGCACAATGCAGGGGAAATGACTAAGGCTCAAGTTCACTGCAAAGGTGGGCAAGACAAAGCCTCTTGGGTTTTATGGTCGCCGAATACAGATTGGTACGAAATGTAATGCGGGATAAAGGTAAACTAACACCCGCCCTCGAGTACGAATTACAGTTCTTACGAAAACAAGTAGACTTCTGGCAACAGCAATACGTACAACCAACCGCGTCACCATCTGCAAGAGATCGTTACGACTACGCCAAAGCAGACTTAACTAAATTTGTTAGCAACAGACGCAAAGAAGGATACAACATATGACCAAGAAAGAAGAACGTGTATGGACGTATCTACTTGCTAACCGCAAGGCAACTTCTAGTGAAGTAGCTGAAGCCGTAGGGGTAAGTATAAAATACGTAGACAAGATGATAGCAACTATATCGTCTCCTAACTGGAGAGAAGAAGTACCTGTACCTAAGTTTATAAAAGACGACAACGCTAAAACTAGGTACGATTTGTTACCGCCAGAGTTGCTCGAAGAAACAGCAAGAGTTCTTACGTTTGGCGCGCAGAAGTATAGCGCACACAACTGGGCGCAAGGTGCATCTTGGAGTAGATACTTTAGTGCAATGATGCGTCACATGTGGGCTTGGTGGAGAGGCGAAGATAACGACCCCGAAACAGGGTTTTCACATTTGGCACACGCCGCATGCTGTCTTAGCTTTCTCATAGCTTATCAGCGGCGCGGCCTTGGAGAGGACGATAGAGTATAATGGGCAGTAAAATTAAACCTATAACTGAAAAGATAATTACTCTTAGTAAAGCGGGTATGTGTAAGGAAGATATAGCACAAGAAGTACAAGGGACTTACGCACAGGTTGCCGCGTCCATAGCAAGGGCGCAAAGGCGCGGAGATTTGCCGCCAAATAAACCAGTTCCCATCACAGACATAGCATCGTTTAGACGTCGTTATGATATTAAGACAGGTAGTGTTGGTACGTCGTTGGTAGAAAACACCACCAAAGAAGTATGGGATTTCGCCGCAGATCAAATGTTAAGGAACGACTACCCTAGCTTGGCAGATTATCTCGTCGATTTGTTAGTAGATGAATACTACAAAAAGAAAGTTAACTAATGGATGTATATACGCTCGACTTTGAGACTTACTATGATCAGGACTACTCACTATCTAAGATGACGACAGAAGATTATGTGCGCGACTCACGGTTCGAAGTAATCGGCCTTGCTATAAAAAAGAATGACAAAGCCACTCAGTACTTAAACGATCCCGGGACCATTGAACGTCTACTATCATACATAGACTTCTCTCAGAGCGCCATCCTAGCACAGAACACTATGTTTGATGGAGCTATACTAAGTTGGAGATATGGTGTGAAGCCAAAGGTTTGGTTCGACACTATGTGTATGGGTAGAGGTTTACACGGCGTGGATGCAGGTGCATCACTACGGGCTTTGTCTGAACGCTACGGTATCGGGGAGAAAGGCTTCGAAGTACACAACGCCAAGGGCAAACGCCGCGCCGATTTCACTGCGGAAGAAGCTAAGAAGTACGGCGAGTATTGCATACAGGATGTCGAGCTAACGTATAAACTGTTTAAGATCATGGGGGCTAACTTCCCTCGCACTGAGCTAAAGCTGATCGACGTTACACTGCGTATGTTTATTGATCCGATACTTGACCTAGACCTTGGGTTGTTGGAACAGCACTTGGAAGACACGCAAGACCGTAAGGATAAACTACTGCGCGATGCAGGGGTGACAGATAAGAAAGACTTGATGTCAAATATCAAGTTCGCTGACATGCTACGTGATCTTGGTGTCGAGCCGCCTATGAAGATCAGTCTGACAACAGGCAAGGAGACGTACGCCTTTGCTAAGAGTGACGAAGACTTCAAGGCATTGCAGGAACATGAGGATGATCGTGTGCAATCTCTAGTAGCGGCGCGCCTTGGGAACAAATCTACTCTTGAGGAAACACGTACGCAGAGGTTTATAGGTATATCTAAACGTGGACGTTTACCCGTACCGATTAGGTACTACGCGGCGCACACCGGCAGATGGGGTGGGTCAGATAAAATTAACTTACAAAACCTACCGAGCCGTGGACTAAATGGTAAGAAGCTAAAGAAGGCTATCATTGCACCAGAAGGACACACAGTTGTCGAAGCCGATTCGTCCCAAATCGAGGCGCGAGTGCTTGCGTGGTTCGCAGGGCAGAACGATCTTGTAGATCAGTTCGCCAAGGGTGAGGACGTGTACAAGTATATGGCGTCAAGTATATACAACGTGGCCGTAGAGGACGTAACTAAAGATCAAAGGTTCGTGGGTAAGACTACAATTCTAGGTGCGGGCTACGGCATGGGGGCAGAGAAGTTCGGCATGCAGTTGAAGACGTTTGGGTTTGAGGTGTCTGAGGACGAAGCGAGACGGATTATATCTATCTACCGAGAAGCTAACTTTAAGATAAGCAAGGTATGGAGAGATGCTAACTACATGGTTAAGCAGTTGGCTAACCATCGAGCGGTGCAGTTTGGTAAGAAGGGTATCATTGGAGTAGACCCTGAGAACCAAGCCTTGATAGTACCTAACGGCCTAAAGATATTCTACCCTGATTTACATGGGGAGCAGTCTGAGAGTGGCTTCGAATATACATACAAAGTACGTCGAGGTCGAACCCGTATATACGGCGGTAAAGTTATCGAGAACGTGTGTCAGGCTATAGCACGTTGCATAATAGGTGAGCAGATGCTACTAATTAATAAGAAGTATAAAGTAGTGCTTACTGTACACGACTCGATTGCATGTTGTGTACCCGACGAGGAGGTCGCTGAAGCACAAGCATACGTGGAGAGATGTATGAGATGGACACCAGACTGGGCAGAGGGCCTACCTGTCGATTGCGAAAGTGGCACTGGCAAGTCGTACGGAGATTGTGAGTAATGCCGGTAGATTTATCCCACAAAGAAATATGGAAAGTTTGCGACATGCGTATGCGTGGGTGTACTTGGGAAGAGGTAAAGGAAGCTATACCCAATAAAAACATCTACCAAAAGTTTAAGCGGTTGCAGGATATTGTGAACCATATAAGTAATCATGGTGCGGTATGTAGAAACTGCGGACACACCTACAACTCAATAACGCATCATAAACGACATGCCGATAAATACGAAGATGAGGATATGGAGGTTGTGAATGAAGACTAGAAAGTGCCGCACATGTTTAGAACATAAACCTCTAAGCCAGATGGCAAAAAATACGCGTAGTCGTGACGGAGTTATCAGTTTTTGTAAAGCATGTGCTAGAGAACAAGATTACTTTAGGAATAATGGCGTGAAGCGCCCTAAATCTTTAGACGTGTATAAATTAATTGCAGGGGTTGAACATAAGCGTTGCCCTGAGTGTTCTGAATATAAAACATATGATAATTTCCACAGAACCAAAAAAGAAAATAAGGGGGTTGCCGCAGGTTGTAAGTCTTGCAGGAACATATGGACGAAACAAAGATATACACGTAGCAGTGATGGTCTGGAAGATAAGTATATACGCAAACTCTTAAGTACGCGATCCAAGTTAAAAATGTCAGAGTTCCCTCAAGAATTAGTTGACGTTCATCGAGAAGTTATAAGAATACAAAGATTTATAAAGGAGAATAACGTATGAAAAATGTTGTAGAAGTAAGGGACGCTCTTGCTAAAGCCTTTAAAGGGCTTTCAGATGGGACGATAGATTCCAAAGACGCTTCTGAAATGGCAAATCTAGCAGGTAAGATGGTAAATTCAGCAAAGGTACAGCTGGATTATCATGCCCTACGTAAAGACGCACCAAGTATAAAGTTCTTACATGTAGTCGAGGAAGTGCAGGAATGAGTAAAGCCGCGCCGTGGTCGTTTAGTCGGATCAAAGCATTTGAGCAATGCCCCAAACAGTTCTACCATGAGAAGGTACTCAAGCAGTATCCGTTCAGAGAAACTGAGGCTATGCGCTACGGCACTGAGTTTCACAAGGCATGTGAGGATTACATAGGTAAAGGTACTCCTGTACCCGCCAAGTTCGACTTTATAAAACCTACGTTGGATTCCCTTAACGACAAAAAAGGCAAGAAGATAGTGGAGCAGAAGTTAGGCTTGACCGCTGACCTAGAACCCTGCAGTTTCTTTGCAAAAGATGTATGGTTTCGAGGCATTGTTGATCTTGCGATCATAGACAAAGAAACTGGGGTGGGTTGGATCATTGACTACAAGACAGGCAAATCGGCGAAGTACGCTGACAAAGGTCAGTTGGAGTTGATGGCGTTGACAATCTTTAAACATTACCCCGAGGTCACTAAGCTAAACGCAGGTCTGTTGTTCGTTATTGCCAAGAGCCTTGTCAAAGCCGAATATGAAATAGACTTACAGCAACTTCTATGGGGGAAATGGTTGGCAAACTATGCTAAGATGGAGAAAGCGTTCGAGGTGGATGTTTGGAATCCAAAGCCATCTGGTCTGTGTAAACGACACTGTCAAGTAGTTGAGTGTCCCCATAATGGAGCAAACTAATGCCATACGTAAATAAACCCCGCCCGTATAAGAAAGAATATCAACAGCAGAAAGCAAGAGGAGAACATGAAGCTCGTATGGAGCGGCAACGCGCCAGACGTGCGATGGATAAGAAAGGTAAAGATGCCAACAAGAATGGCAAAGCCGACAAGCGAGAAGGTAAAGATATCGCTCACAAGAAGGCACTAAGTAAAGGCGGTACAAACAAGGACGGGTACAAAGTCCAGAGCCGTAAGAAAAATCGAGCCGCGGGTGGTGCTATGAGCAGTCCCAAAAAGAAGAAAAAGTAGTGATTCACTACTACGGAGAACAACATGGAAATTTTGCGGGATAAAGCAATAATGCTACGGGTACGCAACCCAAAGCAAATAACAACAGCTATCCCCAACAGCAAGGAGCTACCTATGAACAAGGTCGTCGTAAAGTGGGGGTTAGATGAAGTTCTATCCCTGCGTTCGTTAAACATAAACGCACCATCACCGATTACAAAACGGTACAGTTGGCCGGGGCAGTACACGCCATTCGACCATCAGAAAGATACCGCGTCTTTTATGACGCTGAACAAGAAGTCCTTTTGCTTTAACGAGCAAGGCACAGGTAAAACTGCATCGGCTATATGGGCGGCAGATTATCTTATGACCCAAGGCAAAGTTAAACGTGTACTTGTTGTATGCCCTTTGTCAATTATGGATAGCGCATGGCGCAACGACTTGTTCTCTTTTGCTATGCACCGCACAGTAGATGTAGCGCACGGGAGCAAACAGAAACGCAAGAAAATAATAAATAGCGGTGCTGAGTTCGTAATCATTAACTACGATGGTGTTGAAGTTGTCAGAGACGAGATTGCGGCAGGGGGATTTGATCTGTTCATCGTAGACGAGGCTACACACTACAAGAACGCACAGACAAAACGGTGGAAGACCCTAAACAAACTAATCAAAGAAGACGATTGGTTGTGGATGATGACAGGTACACCTGCCGCACAAAGTCCAGTTGACGCTTACGGCCTAGCTAAACTTGTGAACCCATTGGCAGTGCCGAGATTCTTTGGGGCATGGAGAGACATGGTCATGTGGAAAGTCACGCAGTTTTCTTACAAACCTAAAGAGACCGCCAAGGATACAGTGTTCCGCGCACTACAACCTGCGATTAGGTTTACTAAAGAAGAATGTCTTGACTTGCCTGACATGATCTACACTAAGCGCTTTGTTGAGATGACACCACAACAGAAGAAGTACTACGAAACATTGCGCAAGCAGATGTTAATGCAGGTAGCAGGGGAGTCCGTGACTTCGGCCAACGCCGCGATCAACATGAACAAGCTACTGCAGATCAGCGCAGGGGCAGTATATACTGACGATGGTGATTCGGTAGAGTTCGACATCAGAAGCCGATACCAAGCGTTGAAAGAAACTATCGACGAGAGCAGTAAGAAAGTAATTGTATTCGTGCCGTTCCGACATACCATCGACATGTTAGTACAGAAGCTCCGAGATGATGGCGTTACGTCTGATGTCATACGAGGAGATGTATCTGCGGCTAACCGCACACAGATATTTGACAGGTTCCAATCAACGCCTGATCCGAAAGTCCTAGTTATTCAACCTCAGTCTGCCGCGCATGGTGTGACCTTGACTGCGGCGAATACAATAGTATGGTGGGGGCCTACTTCTTCTTTGGAGACTTACCTACAAGCTAACGCCCGTATTCATCGTGCGGGACAAGACCAAAAGTGTACTGTAATTCAATTAGCGGGGTCTGCCGCGGAAAAACGTATTTACCGCATGCTAGACGAACGTATAAACATACACACTGCGATGATAGATTTATATAAAGAAATACTTGACTAACTACCATACAGTCGTATATGACAGTAATACAAGTATAAAACGGAGAACAACATGGCTGTGTCAATAGACAAGTTAGTTAAGGCGTACACTAAGATACGCGACAAACGCTCGGAGTTAACTTCCAAATATAAAGAGGAAGAGGGCAAGCTCCGAGAACAGCAGGACAGGGTAAAACTTGCCCTGCTGGAATATTGCAAGGAACACGAGGTCGATAGTGTGCGCACTGCTTCGGGTTTGTTCTATCGCACTGTGAAGCAACGCTATTGGACAAGCGACTGGGAATCCATGCACAAGTTTATTATGGATAACGAAGTCCCTGAGTTTTTTGAAAAGCGTTTAAATCAAACCCATGTACGTCAGTTCATTGAGGAAAACCCTGACCTAGTACCGGCAGGTCTTAATGTGGATTCTGAGTACGCAATATCTGTGAGGAAAAAATGAGTGATATTGAATCGCCATATGTGAATATAAATACTGTAGTGGATTACTTCCAAGTGTCCCTATCTACAATTCGCAAGTGGGTATATACAGGTGAAATCCCTGCGAGTAGCTACATAAAGGTGGGTGATATCTACCGGTTTCGGCTCGATGAAGTGGAAGCGGCATTAGCTTCTAAAACCAACAAGGCTCAAAAAGAAGCCTCAAAAACAAATTCAGAAGGAGAATAGTACATGTCAGAAGTATCATTGTTTGGAGAAGGCAACTCCCTAGTAAGTAGCGACCTGTTTAAACAACTGCAGGAAGCCGACGATAATCTAGCCGGTGGCGGCGGCGGTGGCGGATCAAACCGTATCAGCCTACGTGGTGGTCGTTTCCGTCAAATGGTTAGCGGTGAACAAGTCAATGTTAAGAGCGATGGGCTCTTGAACGTAGTCATTATCAACGCGGCAAAGTTATCGCGTACATACTATGCAGGGGCATACGATCCTGAGAACCCAACTCCACCTGCTTGTTGGTCTCCTGATACACAAACTCCGTCTAAAGATGTACCGGCGGATACCCGCCAAGCGTCTCGTTGTATGGATTGCCCGCAGAATATTAAGGGTTCTGGGCAAGGCGAGAGCCGTGCATGTCGTTACAATCAGCGCGTTGCTGTAATGCTCGAAGGCGAGTACGATACTGTGTACCAATTACAACTACCTGCTACGTCTATATTTGGCGAAGCTAAAGATGGTAAGATGGGTATGCAAGCATATGCTAAATACCTTAAAGCCCACAAGACACCGTCAATCGCTGTGCTTACGCAGATGTATTTTGACGAAAACAGTGACACACCTAAACTGTTCTTCAAGCCAGTCCGTCCATTGACTGAGGAAGAGCTAAATCAAGCTGTGTCCATGAAAGATAGCGATGACGCTATCAAAGCAATTACGTTGACTGTTTCTCAAACCGATAAGGTAGAGACGAAACGTAATGGATCAGTGGCAAAGCAAGAGCCTGTACTCGACGATGCACCTGAACCTAAGAAGGTCGCCAAGAAGAAAGAGGTTACTGCTCCCTCTCCTGACGAGGCCGATCTTGCTTCTATCGTAGACAACTGGGACGACTGAGGGGTCAGTCACCTAGTTTAACGATAGGCAGTCGTGGCGGGTTTACTACCCTTTCGAGAGCCCGCCACGACATATTTTTGGAGCAGTAACAATGAACAACTTAGACTTTTTAAAAGGATTACTCAGCGACTCAGGACACTATTGCGTATTTGCCGCTAAAGGTGACGTACGTATACAGAAGTTTTACGATACTATTGAAGACGCAGAGAGAGCTACACGTAAGTTTATAGCAGACGGGCTAAACACGTACTTTGCTTTAAGCACATTTAAAGAACCAACCAAGGATGCAGGTCGTAAAGGTGCAAATGCACACGAGTTGAAGTCTTTCTTCCTCGACTTGGATTGTGGACCAACATACGAATACCCTACTAAAGAAGACGCAGTAGTCGCAGTTCGTGCTTTCTGCAAGAAACTATCCCTACCTAAACCCTTGATGATTAACAGTGGGCGTGGCGTACATGTATATTGGCCTCTTACCGAAGCACTTTCGGCGGAGCAATGGGCTGTGGAAGCTGACAGATTAAAGCGATGCTGTTCTGAGAACGGATTACTTGCTGACCCTGCAGTCACTGCTGACGTGGTACGTATACTACGTATGCCGAACTCAAAGAACTATAAAGAAGAGCCGCCCTTACCAGTAGAGTTCCTTGGTGTATCTATGCCAGAACCTATTGCGTTAGAAGACTTTACATCTAAGCTAGGTGTACTAGCGAAGCCAGTTATCAAGATTGACTTGGGTACTGACGCTCTTTACGAAGCCTACGCCGAGAACAGCGAGAATGTTTTCAAGACAATCATCAAGAAAACTGTAGAAGGTCGAGGCTGTGAGCAGTTAAAGTATATTGCCATGAACCAAGCAGAGATAAGTGAACCCTTATGGAGAGCAGGTCTATCTATTGCAAAGTTCTGTAGTGATGGGGACATGGCCGCAGTAAAGATATCAGAGAAACACCCTGCATACAACGAAGCAGATATGCGCAAGAAGATGGACGAGATAAAAGGCCCATACACCTGTGCGCGTTTCAACGACCTTAACGAAGGTACATGTGAGAACTGCCCTTTATGGAACGAGATCAAATCGCCGATTGTACTGGGTAAACGTATTCGGGAGTCCGAAGGTGAAGTGGTGGTGTCTGCACCGATATTAAAGGCAGGGGTAAAGAAGTCCGAAGACTTTGAGATACCAGAATATCCTAAGCCCTACTTCCGTGGAGCGGCGGGGGGCGTATTCCTACGCAGTAGTAACTCTGACGGGGACATTGAAGAAGAGGTTATATACCATCACGACATTTATATTACTCGGCGTCTGCATGACATCGAGCTAGGTGAGACGTTAGTGTTTCGCTTACATCTACCGCGAGACGGTGTGCGCCAGTTTAACGTGCCTCTTACGAGTATAACTTCCCGTGAGGAGTTCCGTAAGTGCATGGCGAAGGAAGGCGTAACTGCATTTGGAAAGGGTACAGACAAACTTATGGCATACACAACAAAATGGGTTGACGAGTTACAGCGTACAACTGTAGCCGACGAGGCGCACCGACAATTTGGTTGGGCAGACGACAACATGGAAGCGTTCGTATTAGGTGACAAGTTAGTTACTGCGACAAGTACTGACTTTAATCCATCTTCTTCTAGTACAGCAGGGTTAATGGATTCGTTTGAGGCTAAAGGTACTCGAGAAAAGAACCTTGAACTGTTAGAGTTTTACAACAAACCAAGCTACGAACTGCATCAATACGTGGTTGGTGTTGGCTTCGGCTCACCTCTCATGGCCTTGACGGGTTTAAACAGTATGTCTATCCACCTGTACGGCGGTTCGGGTGTAGGTAAAACTACTGCACAGATGGCGGCAATCGGTATATGGGGGAGCCCTGACGATCTGATGAACAAGCCGGAAGATACACATAACTCTCGTATGCTACGTGGCGAGGTGATGCACAACATACCCTTAGTGTCGGATGAGATGACTAACGTAACAGGTGAGCAGATGTCTGACTACGTTTATCAGGTGTCTGGTGGTCGGCAGAAAAACCGTATGTCTATGAACGGCAACACGGAACGGGCGCGGGGTAAACCTTGGCAACTGCTCGCGTTAAGCTCAGGCAACACGAGTGCATGGGAAGTACTGGGTCGTCACAAAGCATCGCCGAAAGCAGAGATGTATCGGATGTTTGAGATACGTGTTAAAAAGATGGACTTCGTTAAGGGGGACAACACTGCTACAGCCTCTCTCATAAACGACTTCAAGAACAATTACGGGCATATAGGCATAGAGTATATCCAATGGGTTATAAACAACAAAGAAGAAGTACGTCGTATTGTTGAGTCTGTGCGTACACGTCTGGACAAAGCGGCTGGACTTAGCACGGAGCATCGGTTCTGGTCTAACGGTAACGCGGTTATTATCGCAGGGCTTATCATCGCTAATAAGTTAGGTCTTGTTAATTACGATGTCGGTGCTGTGTATAAGTGGGTTGTAGGCGAATTGCTTTCTCGTAACAGCTACGTTAGCGATACAGGTTCATCTGTTACTCAAACACTTAACAACTACTTGTCAGAAAACTTTAACAACTTGCTCAAGATCGAAAGCACTGAAGACCTTCGTGGTAGAAACGAGAATGGTTTAGATCAACTTGTACCTGTCGGGGCATC
>UEXM01000764.1_pt1 | contig 29949 bp, 28 predicted proteins | sample 1796661 | NCBI WGS metagenome assembly UEXM01 (sample SAMEA4772469, study PRJEB27181) | metagenome
ATCCATCAGGGCACTCTGCTCAAGGGGTTATGATAGCTGAAATACTGTCAGATATGCACCCAAAACACGCTAATGCGTTTAAAAAGCTTGGTAAAGACATATCTTACAGTAGAAACGTGGCTCACGCGCACTACAAGTCAGACAGTAAGTTTGGCGAAGAGCTAGGAAAAGACATGTATAAGCACATAAAAGGCAAAATATAATGGCATACGTACAAAAATCAAATCCATTTAAGAAAAAAGTGACTAGAAAGGTTTGCTTACCTAAGGCTAAAATCGCTAGCATGTCTAAAAGCGAAAAACAAAGCGTAATTAACGCTAAACAAGCAGCGGCTAACCAAGGTAAAACAAAAAGATCTTCTAAAAGTAACGTAACAGGTACTTCTAGTAAAAACTTAAAAGACTGGGTCAAGCAAGATTGGAGGCAAGTTGGAGATCCTAGCAAAAAATGTGGTGAATAATGAGTAGAAGAAAAAGAATACACGGTAAGAAAAGAAGAAGTTGTAGCCCATTAAAAAAGCAAAGCCTATCTCCACAAGCGGCAGCAGACAAAGCGGCTAGAGATTTAGCTTACGCTAAAACTGATGATCGTAAAAAGAAAAAAGCAGAGAACCAAAGGCTAAGACGCGCTGCACTTAAAAAAGGCGTTGATTTAACTGGCAAGGATTACGACCATACTAAAGGTAAGTTTGTATCAGTTAAAGCTAACCGCGGGGAGTATGGTAAAGGTACAAGAACATAAGTAATAATATATACATCAAACAAAAGATAAGACTATGGCATTTAAAATGAAAAACCCATCTCTAATGAAGATGGTAAAACAAGCTGGTTCAGCAATGAAGCTCAAGGAAGAGCCGATGAAAATGAAAGAACCTATGAAGTTGAAGAAAGACTCTCCAATGGATTTAAACGAAGGTTTTGACAAGCTACCTGAAGACGTACAAGCTAAAATCTTAAAAAAAGATTCACCTAATAAGAAATACAAGTCTGACGCACAACGCAAAGCAGTTCACGCTTCCAAAGCAGAGTCTGGCATGAAGATGAAAAAGAAGTAACGGAAAGACCGTTAACCACGTTATTAACCTAAAACCAAATTAAAATGACGTACCTATATTACCAGTCTACCAGTACAACTGGAGGACAACTAAAAGTGAATGATAAAACCAAAGCAGAGTGGGAGCACTTAGCTAATAAGGAAAACTGGCGTATAGTTCAGCTACCTAATGGTTATTATCAAACCGAAGTCTCTAACCCTAATAATGAAGAGTGGCATGACGTAACGCGTCGTGAAACTATGGAAGGCGCTGAGTCAGCAATTGACGGAAGCATCGAACACTTCACTAAGAAGTTAGAAGCTACCAAAGGACCGAAAGTCGTTAAGACATTCAAATAAGCTCAATATTAAATTAAATTAAATTAAATCAAATGGAGTACAATAATCCTAGTCTCCTTATCAAAGAACTAAACTTTGGTGAGGATGCTAAATCTAAAATTAGCACAGGTGTTGAAAAGCTTGCTAGAGCCGTTAAGTCAACACTAGGTGCATCTGGAAAATGTGTAATATATGAAGACGCCTTAGGCGTACCGGTTATAACTAAAGATGGTGTAACTGTAGCTGAGTCTGTCGTGCTTTACGATCCTGTAGAAAACTTAGGCGCAACGCTTATTAAAGAAGCCGCTAAGAATACAGTTAAAGAAGCTGGTGACGGAACGACTACAGCTACCGTCTTAGCCGAGTCTTTGCTTAACGAGGTTAGCGCTATAGACTTTAACACAAATTCAATGCGCGAAATAAAGCAAGGCGTAAGCAAGGCTTTAGAAAACGTTAATGAATATCTCGACAATATTAAGATCGATGTTACAGAAGACAAGCTTAATCACGTTGCTAGTATATCTTGCAACAATGACACAGAGCTAGGTAGTATTATAGCAGAAGCTTATATTAAAGTAGGTAAAGACGGTGTTGTGCTTATGGAAACTTCAGACACTGAAGAAACATACGTAGATATTGTAGATGGCGTTCAGATCGATTGCCCGCTTACATCACCTCACTTTATAACTAATGCAGATAAGCAGAAGTGCGAGCTAGACAATCCATTGGTGTTAATATGCGTAAGTGAGATACCAAACATACGCAAGATACAAAATGTGTTAGAGTATGCTATTAAAAACAATAGAGCTTTGTTAATAGTAGCCCCTGTAGCTCAACAAGTGAAATCAGCATTACTAATGAACAAGGTTAAAGGCAATATTAAAGTTAATATTATCGACCTACCTGGCTTTGGTCCTACTAAGAAGGACACGTGTGAAGATCTCGCGATACTAACAGGTGCAACTGTAATGAACGAAGAGCTAGGTGATGATCTAGACGCTATAACTATAGACATGTTAGGTGAAGCAGAGCTTTCTGTTACAGATGACAAAGCTACGGTTATTACTACATTAGAGTTTGAAGGCGATGCCTTAGAAGAGAGAATAGACCAAGTAGCTAAACTAGTCGCAGATGAAAAAAATAATTACATTAAAAAGAAGTTGGAGCAAAGATTGTCTATGCTATCGGGTAGTGTTGGAATTATACGCGTTGGAGCCGATTCTAAGGTTGAACTTAAAGAAAAGCGGGACAGGGTGGAAGACGCGATATACGCTACAAAAGCTGCACTTAAAGAAGGTATAGTACCTGGTGGTGGCGTAGCTTTACTAAACGCCTCTCAAAAAATTTCCACCGACTCCGTCGGCGAAGAGGTTTTACTAAAAGCTATAGAAGCACCGTTTCACACTATATTGTTAAATGCTGGGATAAAAGTAATACCAGGTACAGTAGATCATGAGGGCTACGGTAAAGATGTAGTAACCGGTGAAAGAACAGACATGGTTAAAGCTGGTATCATAGATCCAGTGCTTGTAACTAAATCAGCTCTTAAAAATGCGGTAAGTGTTGTTATGACTATTGTATCTGCAGACTGTATAATTTCTAACGCTAGACAAGACGATTATGAAAGCAATAAATAACTATGTAGTCGTAGATAAAGTTAAGACTGAACCTAAGAAGGTTGCAGGTCTTATTATGACAGAAGAATTAGATGAAGACAACAGATATATAAAAGCAAATGTTATATCTGCTGGTAATTTAGTGCAAGGGGTAAAAGATGGTGATGTTATACATTATGACAAACACGCAGGCCATGGTATACAATATAAAGACAAACTTTATTTTGTTATCAGAGCAAGTGATATTGTACTAGTAGATTAAACATAAACCATAAACTTTAATCCTTATACACAAAATCTAAAACAAATTATTTATTAATCATTTTAAAAACTAAAAAAAATGAAAACAAAAATGTTAGTATTCCACGCTGGAGCTGTAGACTCAGACTCTGTAGCAAACGCAGACAATGGAGCAAACTTAGACTTAGCGGCTTTTGACGCTAACAACATTACAGCTTTAGCAGCTGAAAACAACGGTAGTGGACTAGTTTATGTTTACTTTGCAAACTCTAACAAGTTTGAAGGTGGACCAGTAGGATCAGCTACAGAATTACTTGAGCAAGCTTTCGTAAGATTAACTTGTACTTCTGGTAAAGAAGCAGATGTAGTAAAAGATTTTCTTGCATTAGTTTCTGGAAATCAAGTACACACTTCTCCTGTTCCTGTATTCGATGCTGTAAATGGAGCTTATCCAATTTCACACATTACTGGATTACAGATTAGACGTCACGTTACTACTGCAACAGTAGGTTCTGATTCATAATGAATGAGATTAACTAGTCACGATATTCGTGAATTACAAATCCTAAAGTATTACAGGCTCACTAGAAAGTGGGTCTGTAAGACTTACGGGTTAACAGATGCCGAGCTTGAGCTGCTAATATATTTAGACTGCAAGAATCGGTTTACTAGAAATGAATTTATAGATGGTACTTATACCATGAGCTGGAATAAAAACCGGTGGGAAAAACTAAGGCGTGAAGGTTGGATAGAAGTTTGGAGACAAAGAAACCGCACGACAATAAAGTATACTGTGTACAAAACTTCAATGAAGTGTTCACAGATAATAAGTAGAATATACAGAATACTACTTGGCGAAGAAGATATGCCAACGTCAGAGAGAAGTGTGTTTTACGATAACAAAACATATACAGACAAAGTCTTTAACAAGGCTATAGATGATATGATAAAAGACCCAGATAGATAATGGCATTTAAACTAGGTAAAGAAACTAGAGGTTTTAAAAACTCAAGCAATACTAAGATATTTAAGAAAAAGCTTGACGATGGCATCATGGGTGAAGCTAATGCTGATGGATCAATATACGTAGACGTGAACGTACCTGAAGAAATGGTAGAGTATGTCGCTACGCACGAGATGCAGCATCAGACAGATATGGAAATAGGTAAAACCACTTATGACGATAACGCCGTTTATCACATGGGTCAAGTATGGGCAAGAGGCAATGGATATATAACAGATCCACATACAGGTAAAAGATATTCAGAAGGTGATAAAAACTTGCCTTGGGAAAAAAATAAAGTATGATACAGAATTTAGTAGGAGGATTATTTGGTAAAATTGTTGACAATGCAGAAGGTATACTCGACAAAGTTATCACTACAGACAAAGAGCGCGATGAAGCAAAGCTTGCTTTAAAAAAGCTTTTATTAGACGCAGAGCGTGAAGCTTTTGCAAAAGAAGTTGAAGATCGTAAAGATGCGCGTGATCTTTATAAAGACGATGCTATTATTCAAAAGGTACTAGCCACGTTATTTACCATAGCATATTTTGGTATTACTTACATAATGTTTAATTACTTTGTAAATAAGACAATAGATCTTGGTGAATTTGAAATAAGCTTCATATCAACTATTTTTGGTGCTATGAGTGCTAAAGTAAATACAATAATAGACTTCTTCTTCGGTGGAAGTTCAAAGAAAAACGAACAAACTAATAAATAAATTATGGCAATTAATTCAACAGAAGTAGCGTATCAGTTTGGCCAAATGGGCTCTATACTTATAACAGGCGTTACCAATGAAGTTACTTCTAACGGGGTTACTGGTATGGAAAAAGCGGTTTTTTGCGCTATAACGTTCTTAGAAGAAACTACGTTTGATTCAGCTGGACTAACGTCTGCAGATGACACTATATTTGTTAATGATTCTACAGCATCTACTGGTATTGACGCCAATGGAGGCGCTGTAACTGGATCAGAATCTTTTCCTAAAGGTGTAACAATATATGGTAGATGGACTGGAATTAAATTAGACTCAGGCAAAGTAATCGCTTATATAGGATATTAATGTTAGGACTGAACTCATCTAAAGGCAAGAACGTTGTATCAGAGGCTTCAGCGAGCGCTCAATACAGGCTAGATCAGATAAATAACTTCTCTGTAAACTTTGAAAACAGAGAGTCTTATGAAGCTGAGCTTGAAAGCTTTATTACTCAAGGAATTCACGGACAGCCTGATGAGCTTCAATTATTTTTTCATGCTGGTCCCTGGGAAAGTACTGGTGGTGGCGGCGGCGGTACTTGGAGAAATCCTTACGGAAGACCTGACGGCGACTACGTTACAGATTTAGCGCTACTAAGAACCACGACAGCAACTAGACTAAATGCTGATGGATATATTGTTCCAGTAACTGGTAATGAGATTAGAGTAGACTTTGTTGGTCAATTACCCGCTGGAACAGGTAAGCAAGCCATTAATGGACACGTGCTGCTAGAACCAGCGGCAACCAATCAATGTACAGACTCAATAGACTTCACTGATTCTACAGCTAGCGATATATTTGCAGGAACTGCAAACAACACTAGGCTTTCTGGTTCTACAATAGTATCAAATACGCCAGAAACAGTAGCGCCCGATGGAACTTATACTGCTACAAAGTTTTTATCGGTAGATGGACAAACCAACGCTTTGGTTCAATGGTTAAATACAACTATAACACAAAATTCAAATAATGTATTTTCTATATTTGCTAAAAAAGGTGTTGGTGACTATATAAATATAAGGTTTAACGCTTTAGACGCAGACGCTAGCGTATACTTTAATCTCGCTAACGGAACTGTTGGTACTAATGCTAACACTGAGTTTCACTCTATAGAAGACTATGGTCATGGCTGGTATAGATGTACCGTGGTTTATAATAACAGTGGGTCTGATGTTACAGGTCACGTAAGAGTATATGTAGCTGAAGGTGATAACGACAGAGCTTTGTCATCTGCGGTTCAAGGTGTAAACTATTGCTACATTTGGGGTTTGCAAACGGAGACTAGTTCTACGATTAAATATCCCACTTCGTACATACCAACGTCCGGAGCACAAGTTACTAGATCGGCTGACGTTGTGTCTGGAGCTCAAGACTCAAACTACATAGATTCCGACGCTGGAACTATGTATCTAAACATGCAAGCTAGATGGAACGGAACAGATAACGCAGCTCTTTTTTTAGCAGACGCTAGTAGTGTAGCACATAGGGTTGGCTTTACCGTTGGCGAAGGAAGCAGCGTTTCTATTACTCAGAATATGTTTGCTGGAGGACCTCCAACTACCACTAGTACTGTTGGTAGTAAAAATACCGAAGACTTTTTTAAAATAGCATTAAGATGGGATAGTTCATCTTGCGATATGTATTTTAATGGATCGTCTGCAGTCTCTGATTCTAGTGTAACCCCACCGAGTAATATGGATAAAGTTTACCTTTCTCAGACAGGCGGAACAAATCCAATGTATGGTAGAGTAAGAAATATTTCAATTTTTGGAATAAAATTAAGCAATTCTGAAATGGCAGCTTTAACAGACAACTCATGATAGTAGGAAAATACGAATTTAACACAAAAGAAGAAGCAACTAGAGCTATAGAGTCTTTATCTTCTACAAATGAAAATGGAGATGCTATTGCTCATAAGCACACTATAGTTGAGCTAGGTAACATTAGGCTAGCTAAAGGCGTCTATGACGAAAAAGACAAAGAAGTAACACCACCTGTAATATCAGACAAGTATCACGTCGATGTTTTATGGGTGGACATAAAAGAAGAGCCTAGCGGTTTTGCTAGTGTATCTATAGACTTGAGCAGCGAGGGCGTTCACTCTTTTTCAGGAGTTAGCTACGTTGAAAACAAGTTTTAATATTAACTAATTAAATTAAATAAAATGGCAAAAAGAAAGACGCCTAAGGTTAAAGACCTTGGGCCTAAAAAAATCACCGAAGAACAATTAACAAAACTACAAAGCTTAGTAAGAGCGATAAACGAAACTCAAGCTGAAGTTGGTATAATTGAAACTAGAAAACACAACTTGCTTCATCAAGTGTTTGAGATGCAAACTCTTTTATCTGACTTGCAAAAAGAATTTAAAGAGCAATATGGTAATTCAGACATAAACATTAGCGATGGAACTATAAAGCCAAAAGAAAGTGAGCAAGTTAATTCGTAAAATCACAATAGGTAAAGATTATAAAATTGACGCTATGCACTATTCTGTTGGACAGGAAGTGTATGGTGGTCATACTATAAGTAATATTGTAGAAGAAAAAGATAAATACAGTATATATATTAGAAAAAACAAGGACGTAATGCCTTGGAAAGATTTCAATAAAAACATGGCTGTATCTGTTGAGTATAATCTAGAGTATTAATGAAGTCTGTATATAATTACATAGTAAAGCCTAAAGGCGAAAGATATAATAATTCTATAGACGTTGATGGTAAAAGTTTAATACTTAACACTGAGATTTTCAGCCACCAATACGTAAACAGAGAAGCTGAAATAATATCTTTACCAAGCGTTGGTGGTTCTGAGCTTGAGGTAGGTGATACCGTGATAGTACACCACAATGTCTTTAGACGATGGCATAACGTAAAAGGTGAAGAAAAAAATAGTAGAGCTTTTTACAAAGAAGGCATGTACTTTGTAAGTGAAGATCAAATGTTCGCTTATAAGAGATCGCAAGATTGGAAAGCTTTAAAAGGCTTTTGCTTTATTAAACCTATAAAATCTACAGATCAATTTTCTACTGAAGAAGAGCAACCTTTAATGGGTATAGTCAAGTATACAGATGGCTCTGTAGACATAGGCGATCTAGTAGGTTTTAAACCAAGCAGTGAATACGAGTTTGTTATTGGCGGCGAAAGACTTTATAGAGTTTATTCTCATTTTATTACAATTAAATATGAATATCAAGGAAACGAAGAAGAGTATAATCCAAGCTGGGCATAAGGCAGTTGAAGAGCTCATTAAAGTGGCAAAAGAGGCTATCGTTGATAGTGGCGATGACATTACTGCTGACAGACTTAAAAACGCCGCTGCGACGAAGAAACTCGCTATATTTGATGCATTCGAAATACTTAACAGAATACAAGAGGAAGAGGCGATACTCAATGGAAAAGAATCTGAGAAGAAAGAAGAACGTGTATTTAAAGGATTTGCTGAGGGAAGATCTAAATGAGTTACGAGCAGTCTTTATATAAAATAGTTGAACCTATTAAAATAAACACTTTAAAAAGGCTTAATAGGTCTAAGAAGTGGAAGCATGGCTATAACAAAGAGCATGACGTTGTTGTTTTGTCTAAGACTGGTCAAATAGGAGAGATTTACGACATTCAAGGTTTAAAGATAGCCTTGCCAAAGGCTCCTGCAAATGTGTATAGCAACGACGAGGGTAAGTGGAAGCAGATACCTAAACCTGAGATTTTAAAAAAAATAAAAACTATATTTGACTGGAGAGCATATCCAGAAGAGCAAAAAGAGCAATGGTACGATTATATAGATGAAGAATTTAAAAGGCGTGACGAGGGTTTCTGGTTTCAAAATGCTGGTATTCCAACTTATCTTACAGGAGCTCACTACATGTACCTCCAATGGTCAAAAATAGATGTCGGTGCTCCAGACTTTCGTGAAGCTAATAGATTGTTTTTTATATTTTGGGAAGCTTGCAAAGCTGACAAAAGGTGCTACGGCATGTGTTATCTTAAAAACAGACGTTCTGGTTTTTCTTTTATGAGCTCAGCAGAAACAGTAAATCAAGCTACAATATCTTCAGACGCACGTTACGGAATATTATCAAAATCAGGAGCAGATGCTAAAAAAATGTTTACCGACAAGGTTGTACCAATATCTATTAATTATCCGTTCTTCTTCAAACCCATACAAGATGGTATGGACAGACCTAAAAGTGAACTTGCTTATAGGGTTCCTGCTAGTAAGTTTACGCGTAGAAAAATTACTACAAACGAACAAGAGGAAGAGCTGGTTGGACTTGACACTACTATTGATTGGAAAAATACAGGTGATAACAGCTATGACGGTGAAAAACTTAGTTTGCTAGTTCACGATGAAAGCGGTAAGTGGGAAAGGCCTGACAATATACTTAACAACTGGCGGGTAACTAAAACCTGCCTTAGACTAGGTAGTAGGATTATAGGTAAGTGTATGATGGGATCAACTAGTAACGCGTTAGATAAAGGTGGTGGTAACTTTAAAAAATTATATAACGACAGCGATGTCACAAAAAGAAATAGAAATGGCCAAACAAAATCTGGTTTATATGCTTTGTTTATTCCAATGGAATGGAACTTTGAAGGATTTATTGACGAGCATGGACGACCTGTCTTCACTACTCCAAGACGAGATGTTTATGGACCAGACGGTGAACTAATAGACGTAGGTGTAGTTGATCACTGGGAAAATGAAGTAGATGGTCTAAAAGACGACCAAGATGCTTTAAACGAATTCTATCGTCAGTTTCCAAGAACCGAAGAGCACGCGTTTAGAGATGAGACTAAAAATAGTCTGTTTAATCTAGCAAAAATATACGAGCAAGTAGACTACAACGAAGGTAATAGAAACTCTTCCGTTGTAACTACAGGGAGTTTTCAGTGGTCCGGAGGAGTGAAAGATACTCAAGTTGTTTTTAACCCAGACCCTAACGGTAGGTTTAAAGTTAGCTGGGTGCCTGATAGAAATTTACAAAACCGAGTAATACTTAAAAATGGAGTAAAATATCCTGGAAATGAACATATTGGAGCTTTTGGTTGCGATAGCTATGATATTAGCGGTACTGTTGATGGTAGAGGATCCAACGGATCTCTTCATGGACTGACTAAGTTTAGTATGGAGTCAGCTCCTGCGAACGCGTTTTTTTTAGAATATATTGCTAGACCACAAACCGCTGAAATATTTTTTGAAGATGTATTAATGGCTTGTATATTTTATGGCATGCCAATACTTGCGGAAAATAATAAGCCAAGGCTTCTTTATTATTTTAAGAGAAGAGGCTATAGAGGTTTCAGTATGAATAGACCAGACAAAGTTTGGAATAAACTATCAACAGCCGAAAAGGAAGTTGGGGGAATGCCAAACTCTAGTGAGGATATTAAGCAGGCCCATGCCGCTGCAATTGAAATGTACATAAACGACCACGTTGGCTTGAAACAAGACGGAACGTATGGGACAGTATATTTCAACGAAACGTTAAACGATTGGGCTAAGTTTGATATAAATAAAAGAACAAAGCATGATGCCTCTATTAGTAGTGGACTTGCTATAATGGCTTGCAACAGACACCTATATAGACCAACACAAAATAGACAAAAGCAAAAAATAAACTTAGGTATAGTTAGATATTCAAACGACGGCTATTCCTCGAAAATAATCAAAAATTAAGTATGGCTAGTAAAGTTACAGGCAAATATTTCCCAAGTCAAGTAGTTAGCGACATTGAGAAGGTTAGTTATGACTACGGTTTAAAAGTAGCTCAAGCTATAGAGCACGAGTGGTATGGTGACAACCAATCCGCTAGAGGAGCAAACTACAACATGCACGGTCATAATCAAAGAAATTTTCACAAGCTTAGGTTGTACGCTAGAGGTGAGCAGTCTATACAAAAATATAAAGACGAGCTATCTATTAATGGTGACTTGTCTTACTTAAACTTAGATTGGAAGCCTGTACCTATTATACCTAAATTTGTTGACATAGTAGTTAACGGTATGGCTGACAAAGCTTATGACATAAAAGCTTACTCGCAAGATCCGTTTGGCGTAGAGAAAAGAACTGAGTATATGGAAAATATACTTAGAGATATGAAAACTCAAGATTTAAACAACTACGTGGGTGAAGCTTTTGGAGTAAATCTATATCAAAATGATCCTGAAACTCTACCTGGAAGCGAAGAAGAGTTAAAGCTTCACATGCAACTAGATTACAAACAAGCTGTAGAGCTAGCTGAAGAGCAAGCTTTAAACGTTTTGTTTGAAGGTAATCAATATGACTTAATTAAAAAAAGATTTTATTACGACTTAACTGTCTTAGGTATTGGTGCTGTAAAAACAAGCTTTAATACGTCTGAAGGTATAACTATAGATTATGTAGATCCTGCTGATCTAGTTTACTCGTATACTGAGTCTCCATATTTTGACGATATATACTACGCTGGAGAAATAAAAGAAATACCAATTAACGAACTAGTCAAGCAATTTCCTCATTTAACTCAAGAAGACTTAGAAGAGATACAGAAGAAAAATAATTATAAGTATGACAATTATACTTCTTATAATAACAAAGACAATAACAAGGTAAAGGTTTTGTATTTTAATTACAAAACGTACATGAATCAAGTTTATAAAATAAAAGAAACTGCTACTGGATTAGAAAGAGCTATAGAAAAAGACGATACATTTAATCCTCCAGAAAATGAAAACTCAAACTTTTCAAAAGTGCAGTCAAACGTAGAGTGCTTGTACGAAGGCGCTTATATAGTTGGAGCTAACAAACTGCTTAAGTGGGAGATGTCTAAAAACATGATGCGTCCAAAAAGCGATTACACTAAAGTTAAAATGAACTACTCTGTAGTAGCGCCTAGAATGTATAAAGGTCGTATAGAATCTTTAGTTAGTCGTATCACTGGTTTTGCAGATATGATACAACTTACGCACTTAAAGATTCAGCAAGTGATGTCACGCATGGTACCTGACGGTGTTTATTTAGACGCTGATGGTTTAGCTGAAATAGACTTAGGTAACGGAACAAACTACAATCCTCAAGAAGCTTTAAACATGTTCTTCCAAACAGGTTCTGTTATTGGTAGATCAATGACTGCTGATGGCGACATGAACCCAGGGAAAGTACCTATACAAGAGATAAGAAGCAGTAGCGGAGGAAACAAACTGCAAGCTTTAATAGGTAATTACAATTATTACCTACAAATGATTAGAGATACTACCGGGCTTAACGAAGCTAGAGACGGTAGCACGCCAGACTCAAACGCTTTGGTTGGTGTTCAAAAACTAGCGGCAGCTAATAGTAATACTGCTACAAGACATATACTACAGTCTGGTTTGTATTTAACGTCTCAGGTAGCAGAGTGTTTATCGCTTAGAATATCTGATGTTATAGAATACTCACCAACTAAAGACGCGTTTATCCAAGCTATAGGCGCTCACAACGTAGCTACGCTAGAAGAAATGTCAGAGCTTCACTTGTATGACTTTGGTATATTCTTAGAGTTGGCGCCAGATGAAGAAGAAAAAGCTATATTAGAAAACAATATTCAAATGGCTTTAACACAAAAGAACATAGACCTTGAAGACGCTATAGACATTAGAGACATAAGAAACGTAGGTCTTGCAAATCAGCTGCTAAAAATTAGACGTAAAGAAAAAGATGCTAAAGATAGGCGACTGCAACAGGAGAATATACAAATGCAAACTCAAGCTAATACACAAGCGGCGCAAAACGCAGCTCAGCTTGAAGCTCAGAAAGAGCAGATGTTAGCTCAAACAAAAGGTCAGCTAGCTCAATTACAATCACAGCTAGACTCTCAAAAGCTAATGCAAGAAGCAGAGGTTAAAAAGCAATTAATGCAGTTAGAGTTTCAAATGAACATGCAGTTAAAGAGCTTAGAGACCGAAGGTATGAAGTCTAGAGAAAAAGAAAAAGAAGATCGTAAAGACGAAAGAACTAGAATACAAGCTTCTCAGTCTAGCGAGCTCATAGATCAAAGAAATAGAGGCGGAGCACCTAAAAAGTTTGAATCAGCAGGTAATGATGTACTTGGTGGGTTTGACTTAGGTGGATTTGAACCTAGATAATTATTAACTTATATTTTATATTATGGAAGAAAACGAAAACGTAGAAGAAACTACCAACGTAGTTGATGAAAGCAAATTTGATAGTGCTGGCGACGACAGCGTTATTAAAATAGATTTAAGCAAACCAGTTGAAAATGAAACCCAAGAAGAAGCAGCAGAAGTTGCAGATGATGCAGTTGACGACGCAGGAGTGGTTGGAAGCGATGAAAACGCCGAGCCCGTACAAGAACAAGAAGAAGTACAGCCGGAGGTTGAAGCACAAGAAGAACCAGCTACTTTAGAAGAAGTAACAGATGAGGAGCCGAACGAGGCTTTGAAAGATTTAGTTGAAGAGGTAGAGGAAGCTGTAGAAAAAGCTGAGGCTACTGGTCAACCACTGCCAGAAAACATCCAAAAACTTATGGATTTCATGGAAGAAACTGGTGGTAGCTTAGAAGACTATGTAGAGCTAAATAGAGATTATTCTGATTTAGATAATCTTACAGCTCTAACAGAGTACTACAAAAGAACAAAGCCGCATTTGTCGGCTGATGAAATAAGCTTTTTAATTGAAGACTCATTTAACTATGATGAAGAGTTAGACGACGAGAGAGATATTAAAAAGAAAAAGATAGCGCTTAAAGAGCAAGTTGCCAGCGCTAAAGCCTACTTAGACGGGCAAAAGTCTAAATATTACGATGAGATTAAAGCAGGATCGCGCTTAACGGCTGATCAACAGAAAGCGTGGGACTTTTTTAATCGATATAACAAGGAATCTGAGGAAAATCAGAAGATAGCAGAAAACGCTAAACTTAAGTTCAACAAAAAGACCAACGAGGTCTTTAATGACAAGTTCAAAGGTTTTGAATATAATGTCGGAGAAAAGAAGTATAGGTTTAACGTTAAGGACGCTGAAAAGGTTAAGACAACTCAAAGCGACATTAATAACTTCGTTAAAAAGTTTTTAGCAGAAGATAATACAATGTCAGACGCAAAGGGTTATCACAAATCTTTATTTACGGCGATGAATCCTGATGCTGTTGCAAAACACTTTTACGAACAAGGAAAAGCTGATGCTCTCAAGGAGAGTGTCTCGAAAAGTAAAAACGTGAGCATGGACCCAAGACAGTCTCATGGTCAAACAGAAGCTGGCGGCTTGAAGTTTAAAGTGTTAGGTGATGATTCAAATGATTTTAAGTTTAAAATTAGAAATAAAAAATAATTAACAATTTAAAAACTATTTATTATGTCAATAAGTGCAGGTGGTAGTTTGAATGCGGTGGCCGCTCCGGTGAAAGCAACGCTAACATCAAACTACATTAATTTTATAGACGGTAGTACAGGTTGGGAACAACAGTATTTACCAGATCTAATGGCTCAAGAAGTTGAGCGATATGGAAAAAGAACTATTGGAGGCTTTTTAGCTCAAGTTGGTGCTGAAGAAGCAGCAAGCTCTGATAGTATAGTATGGTCAGAACAAGGTAGACTTCACTTATCTTACGATGGTGATATCACTAACGCGGGTGTATTTACAGTTGCGTCAGCGGGTACTCACGCAGTAAGAGTTGGAGCTACAGTTGTTTTAAGTGATAATGTTGGTACAGTTATCCCAGGATATGTATCTGCAATCGCTGCTGATTTAACTACAATGACAATTCTTCCTTACGAAGCGGCTACAGTTGGTGCTGTTGCAGGATTTAACACAGATACAGACTCTGCTGGTAACTCGGCTAGCGTATTTGTTTACGGATCTGAGTTTGGTAAAGGAACTAACGGTTTAGGTATCGACAGTAAAACTAATACTTTTGCAGCTGTTGAACCTACTTTCCAGTCTTTCAGAAACAAAATGATGATCTTAAAAGATACTTATAGAGTGTCTGGATCTGATGCTTCTGCTATTGGTTGGGTTGAAGTTTCTGGCGAAGAAGGTCAAAACGGTTACTACTGGTACTTGAAAGCTAACGGAGATACTATGGCTCGTTTTGCAGACTACTGTGAAATGGCTTTATTAGAAAGCAAGTTAACTGTTGCTAACTCTACTGTTGAAGATGCAGCTAACGTTGGTACTGGTGCTTCTACAGGCGTTGGTGCTGCTGGTACTCAAGGACTATTCGATGCTATCGCTACAGGTGGTCACACAGTTTCAGGTATTAACGGTGTTAATGCTGCTTCTGATTTAGCTGAGTTTGATGACATTCTTGCTAAGTTTGACTCTCAAGGTGCTATTGAGGAAAACATGTTATTTGTTAACAGATCTGTATCTTTAGCAATTGATGATATGTTAGCTTCAATGAACTCTTACGGAGCTGGTGGTACATCTTACGGTGTATTCGACAACTCTGAGGACATGGCATTGAACTTAGGTTTCTCTGGATTCCGTAGAGGTTCTTATGACTTTTACAAGTCTGACTGGAAATATCTTAACGATGGCGCTCTACGTGGTGGATTAGGATTCAACGATATTCGTGGAGTAATTATCCCAGCTGGTGTAACTTCAGTATATGACGAAACTTTAGGAAAGAACATGAAACGTCCTTTCTTACACACGCGTTATAGAGCTTCTCAATCAGAAAGCAGAAAGCTAAAAACTTGGATCACTGATTCAGTTGGTGCTGTTACATCTGATTTAGATGCAATGACTGTAAACTATCTTTCTGAAAGATGTTTAATTACGCAAGGTGCTAACAACTTCATGTTGTTAAACTAGTATTATTATTAAGGTCGGGAGCTTCGGCTCTCGATCTTTTTTTTTATTAATTTTTTATTATATTATATTATGGCAAAGAAACAAACAAAAAAGGTGGAGGTAGCACCAGAAATAAAAGCTACCAACGAAATGGTTGAAGTGGTTGTTGAAAAACCAGTTCAAAAAAAGAAGAAAGTTGAAGATACCTGGGAAATAAAAGATAGAACTTATTTTTTAGCAGGAAATAAAAAACCTTTAACAGCTACAATAAAAGCAACAAGTATATATTATTTCGACGAAGAAAAAGGTTATGAAAGAGAGCTAAAGCACACGGCTAACCAACGAACTTGTTTTGTTGACGAAATGCAAGGTGATCAAAGGCTTGAGCATATTACTTTTAAAAATGGATTTTTACTAGTACCGAAAAACAAAGTTGTTCTTCAAAAGCTATTGTCTTTATATCACCCAGACAAAGATAGAAAGTATTTTGAACAGCAACCTGTTAAAGAAGCTCAAAGCTCAATAGAGTTAATTGAATTAGAAATCGAAGCGTTAAATACAGCGTCAAACATGGATATTGATTTAGCTGAAGCTATTATGCGTGTTGAGATGGGTTCTAAGGTATCTCAGGTGAGTTCTAAAGAACTTAAAAGAGATTTACTAATATATGCTAAGAGAAATCCTAGCTTGTTCTTAGAGTTAGCTAACGACACAAACGTTGTGTTGAGAAACTTTGGTATTAGAGCAACTGAAATGGGTTTGCTTAAGCTTTCTTCAGATCAAAGAACTTTTTCATGGGGCTCTAACGATAGAAAACTAATGACAGTTCCTTTTGACGAACATCCATATTCTGCTTTAGCCGCTTGGTTCAAAACAGACGAAGGTATGGAGATATACGCTAATATTGAAAAGCGTTTAAAATAAGTGATTATTTATAAAGTTGAGCTGCCAAGTGAGGTGGCTCAACTTTGTAATAAAAATAAATTAAAATGGCGGTAAGCGTAGACACAGTATATCAAAGAGTTTTGGCAATCGCCAACAAAGAGCAAAGAGGCTACTTAACGCCTCAAGAGTTTAACTTATTCGCCAATCAAGCTCAATTAGAAATATTTGAGCAGTATTTTTACGACTTAAATCAGTTTAGTAGGCCTCACGGCAACTCTACAGAGTACGGAGACATGCTAAATATTCTGCATGAAAAAATGTCTGTGTTTAACAAAACACAACAAACAAACTTAACAAGCACAAACACACCCGCTTACGCTGCTACCTTTGGATCTAATATAACTACAAACGGAGACTTTTCAAGTGGTACTACTAGCTGGACTGCTGGTGGCGGTACTCTTGGAACAATAGCTGCTTACGACACAGGTGGTCTAGTTGGCATTCAACTTAAAAATGATGGCGATGGTAATGGCGCGACTGCTACTCAAGCTACAACAACACAAGCAGGAAAGCTTTACAAAGTTGCTGTAACAGTTAATACAACAGCCTTAAATACCTCTACCGCTAACGCCGCTGCTAGAGCAATGATGTCTTTTGGTGGTGCAACATCAAGCCAACAAGTTCCTCCGGGTCAAAGTAGTGTTACTTTAGTGTTGTATGCTACAGCAGCGTCTGCAAGTACAAACTTTGTGCTACAAATAACTGCAGCTGGCAACACGCCTGCAGATCTTGCTGTTTTTTCTAACGCTTCGGTTCAAGAGGTCACTGGAAGAAAACTAAATATAACAACATTAGAAGAAATTTACAGGCTTGGCGCTTTAATGTACACTGATTCTAACGGTAGATTTGTAGAAATGCAGAGAGTTTTACCAAACGAGTTACTGTATATAAACTCTTCTCCGTTAACAAAGCCAGACGAAAAAAGCCCTGTTTATGTTCAAAACTCAATTAAACAGCTTTCCATATACCCTTCAACTTTAGCGTCGGGGAACGTTGCGGCAAACTTTATAGTTAAGCCAAGCAAAGTTGTTTGGGCGTATAATGTTGTTAGTGAGAAAGCGGTTTTCGATGGACCTAACGCGTCTAACTTTGATTTACACGCATCTGAAGAGGTAACTTTAGTAAACAAAATACTTGAGCTAGCTGGTGTTGCAATGCAAAAACAAGACATACAAGGATTTGCTACGGGCAAAGACAACAAGGAATTACAACAAGAAAAATCATAATAAATGGGATTAATAAACGAAACAGGTAGTGCGTATTATGGTGGTAGTAACCTAGGTGGTTATCAGTTTACTTCTCTGCAAGATGTTGTTGATCAGTTTATGATAGCTTACGTAGGTGAAGACAAAATAATAAGCAAAATAAAAAGAACTGACGTAGTGTTTCACGCTAAAAGAGGTTTACAAGAGTTTAGCTTTGATACGTTTAAATCTACTAAAGCTTATGAAATAGTAGTTCCAAACACGCTTCAAATGAGTCTACCTCAAGACTACGTCAACTATGTTAAGTTCACGTACGCTGACTCCGCGGGTATGGAGCATACAATTCACCCAGCTAGAGTAACTAGTAATCCAGAAAAAATAACACAAGGTGCTGATGGTAGTTACACCTTTAGTGGCAATGAGATACAAACGTCTGATTCAACAACTTGGGACAACTATCAATCAAGCGCGACCACTGAAAACAATCAAGACGACCTTGGTTACGACGACAGCATACTTGACAACAACATTGGCCAAAGGTATGGGATTGACCCTCAGTTTGCTCAAGCTAACGGATCTTTTTACATAGATGAACTTAGAGGTAAAATACATTTTAGTTCTAATCTTTCGGGTGTAACTATAACTTTAAAATACATTAGCGATAGTTTAGGCACAGACGCTGAAATGCAAGTGCACAAGTTTGCTGAAGAAGCCTTGTACAAACACATAGCTTACGCTATAGTTTCAACTAGAGCTAACATGCCAGCAAGCTTAGTCAATAGATTAAAAAAAGAAGCTAGAGCCACTCAACGTCAAGCTAAGTTAAGACTTTCTAACATAAAGATAGAAGAAATAACTCAGGTTCTAAGAGGTAAGTCCAAACAAATTAAACACTAATAAATGGCTGAGCTAAAAAGAAATTTTCTCAAGAGTAAAATGAACAAAGACCTTGATGAAAGGTTAGTTCCTAATGGCGAGTATAGAGACGCCTTAAACATAGAGATAACTTCGTCCGACTCGTCTCAGGTAGGTTCGGTTCAAACGCTTTCCGGTAATGTTAAATGGCAGGGTTACGAAACCGAGCACAACCAAAGCCTTGCTCAAACTGTAGGTAAATACGTAGATGAGGAAAACAACGCTATATACAACTTTGTTGCTAACGACACGTTTACTAAAAAAGAAATAGTACAATTTTCAGGTGGACAAAAAAACGTAGAGTTAGGTGTTAAATCAGACGCTATATTCCAAATAACGCCACACCCAACTAATAGCAGTGACACTGTTACTAAGCTTGTAATGCGCGACGTATACGAAGTTAGATTAAAGCCAAATGAGGTTTCTGCTGGACGAACTATTGCTGGTTTTAAAGGCGTGATAAATCAATACCAAGATGTTGATTACAATGGGCAAGCGCTAAATCCACTGGGGCTAAGAGTTGGCATGAGAGTTCAAGCCATAGATCCCGCTGGAGTAGATCTCTACGGAGCAGATAACAAGGTGTACATTACCAAGATACAAAGCTATGGCGTCTCTCCTACTGATTTTATCATAACCACAAACAAGGTGTATGATATTGAAGGACTGTACACGGAATCAATGATGAGCGCTGGGGTTGTGCTAAAGTTTACTGCTCCAAGGATTTTAAAATTTAAGACAGGAGATACCAGAGAGCTTGAGGCTAATACAACTTATCCTGCCACTACTTCAACGCCAACTAACTCTTACATAAGCGCTATAAATGTCATAGATGATCTTTTGCTTTGGACTGACGGTAGAAATGAGCCTAAAAAAATAAATATAAAAAGGTCAATTGCTGGTAGCGCAAACCCAATTGACGGCAGCATGGATAGCTTGTTTCCTTGCCACACTCTTTTAGCTGTAGAAATAAAAAATAAACTTTATCTGAGAGACAACGTTAGAGAGTCTCATATAACCGTTATTAGACCTAACCCTGATTTAGCCCCTAGAGCTATTTCTTTAGCGGCAGGCGGTTCTGATATTGAAAGTACATTGGTTTGGGAAAAGCAATTTGGAAGCAACGCTGGTCCTCAAGAGTTTGGGCCTTGGGCTTTTTCAAACAACAATAACCAATTATATAGTACAACAACAGACATATATATACAGCCTCAAGTTCAAACAGGTATACTGTGGGCTGTTGGTGACATAATCGCTTTGACCGGTGAAGAGAGCGCGACAACAGTAAACGTTGAAGTAACAGAAGTTAACAATTCTGGAGGAGAAGTTCCAGGACCCAACAACAGTAGTTACTACACTGTTAGAAGAGTAGACGACTTTAACGACGAGTCTGAAGATGGTGTAGAATATAACGCTGATCAACCAGATGAAAACTGGTTTGCTATTCGAGTTGCTAAAGATCAGCTGTACGCTAAAGATTTTATTAGATTCGCGTATAGATATAAGTATACAGACGGCGAATACTCTGCTATTTCTCCTTTTTCTCCGGCTTGTTTTTTAGCTGGGGATTACGCTTACAGCGCGAAAGATGGGTATAACTTAGGTATGCTTAATAGAACTCAACAAATAAAAGTCTCTGATTTTTGGCACGAACACACGCCTAGAGACGTAGTTGAGATAGAGCTTATATTTAAAAGCCAGAAGTCTGACAACATGCACATTTGGAAAAACGTTAGCGCTTATGACGGTAATCAAAGCATTGGTGCTTTTGGTCAGCATTTTGACTTAAATGGTGTATTCTTTATTAATGTCTCACCTACAAACGTGGGTTTTGAAAACTCTAGCTTCACTATAACAGAAAGACTTTTTGGATTTACATTGCCTTCAGATCAACAAACTAGAGTGTTTGATGCTGTGCCTAGAAAAGCTGTAGCACAAGAAATACAAGCTAATAGGTTAATGTATGGTAATCACACCCAAGACTACGATCTTGTAGATGGCTTTAACGCGCTTGTACAGCCCGATGTTACTGCTCTTGTAAAGAACAATTTCTATAGTGATTTTCTAACTTCATTTGAGTCTTCTAACGTAGCCACGGCATACACTAACTATAGAGACTTTGTAGCAACTAACGCGACGACAGTTAGCTTAGAAGATATTTTAAGTGGAGATGCAACGTTTAACTATGGTCCAAATCATTATAACACTCAAGACATTGACGTGCTGCCTCATAATGGTGTACAAACTAGTTTAGCCATACAGATGTCAGGCGAGCACGATCCTGGCGATAACTTTAGCCAAAGCTCTGGATTAAACGGCGTACACGAAGGGTCAAGTCTTTACTACGCTCCTAAAAGCGGCTATTATACAGTAGAAGCTACAGCTAGAGTTGTTGCTAAAATTTCAAGTGGTGGCGGTGATATAACAAGAAGAAAGACAAGGCTAGCTATACTTCCAGTAGTGAGTGACTCAGGGAGCTCGGCTGGAGCAGCGTATCCTTATAGCAATTGGCAAGTAGGTCCTGCTGAAGATGGAACTCTATTACCAGGAAACGGAAACTCTGCTTTAGGGGCATGGAGATCTCAAGCTAGTATATCTGAAGAGGGATATAATATAGCTAGCTTTATAACAAATTATTTTAATGGGGCTGAATGGGTAACTCAATGGGACCCGGGTGATAACCATGAAACTTGGACACTAACAATACCACCAACACAGATATATTTACAAGAAGCTAACGTTTTTGAAGGTGCAAGTTATGGAAACATAGGCTTATTTGTTCAAACAGACAATGAGACTCCTGGTAGCAATGACGATGTTATAATAGCTGACGTGCAGTTTAAAGTAACAGAGGCCCCCGTTTCCACTGTTGACGGCATATCTTCTCTTAGAGGACAAAGGTCAATAAAGTCTGAAAGAAATTACAATCTAGGTATTGTTTATAGAGATGAGTATGGAAGAGAGTCTTCAGTTCTCATAGATGAAACAAATGATTTTAAATTAGAAAAAACTTACGCTCAACGCCACACGTCTCTTTATGCTAGAGCTGAAAACATGGCTCCAACCTGGGCAACAACTTACAAGTTTTTTATAAAAGAAAACACGTCTAAATATCAAAACTTAGTTCTTGAAGCCGCGTTTTCATCACAAAGTGCAAACTACATTTATTTAGTTTTTAATTCAGCAGACAAAGACAAGGTCAAATCTGGAGACTATTTAGTTGGTAAAAAAAGACATAACACAAATTCTTACGTTTCAGACCCAAACGCGAAGTGGAGAGTAATATCCGTAATAGCAAACATAAACTCTGAAGATGGAACCGTTGGTGGAGATCCTGTTCCAGTTGACATAAACGCTTCTCAAGATGAGCTAGATGGCAAGTTTTTAGTTAAAGTTAGAAATATAGAGCTTACTGGCCCACAAAACATATTAGGTAGTTTTTCTTCGGTTGACCCATTAAATGGCGACGAACAAGTTGAAGCAACTTCTTTTGACTCTAATAACGGTGCTGTTTTTGAAGTAGAACCAGAGACAACCGTTGACTTAGATTTATATTATGAGATCAGCGATTCGTACGCAATAAGGTTAGACGCAGACAATGCTACGAGGCACATTAGAAAAGGCATGAAAGTTTGTATTCCAACACAAACCGGCGTTAACGTGCCGCCAGCCTGTAATTTAAAATTTCATTCTAGTTTAAATCCATCTGTAGTGAAAGTTGTTGGTTCTAAAACAGATTCTCCAGCAGCGTCTAATACTTTTGACACCGACTACTTATGTGAAGTAACTTTAGATGCTTCGGTTACTCATAGCTTATATTTAGTTAATAAAAGAATTAGATTTTACGATCCAGAGTTTGGCAATAAAAACATGAGGGCTTATGTAGAATGTATAGTGACTGGGGTAGGCGCGATAACTGCTAATAGCAGTAAAATTTATGTTAGACCTGAGGTTCATAAGGTTCCAGGCTGGCCTTACGCTACCTACGTAGGCCTTGGATGGTACAATTGCTTTTCTTTTGGAAACGGAGTTGAATCAGACACTATTAGAGACGACTTTAACGGCGAGGAGCTGCTGAAGTATGTAGCGGCGGGTAAACAAAGCGGTTTTAAAGCTAGTATGCCTGTTGAAAACTACGAAGAGCATCAGGTGACTAACGAGATAATATTCTCTGAAATATACAACGAAAAGTACGGGCTTAATAGACTTAATGAGTTTTTGGTAGTTAATAATATTAAGAAGCAAGTTAACAGAGACTACGGCAGTATACAAAAGTTGTTTTCAAGAAACAGCGACTTACTTGCTTTATGCGAGAAAAAATGTCTAAAGATTCTGTCTCAAAAAGATGCGCTATTTAATGCGGACGGAAACGCTCAGCTATTAACTACGGATAAAGTTTTAGGACAAGCAATACCCTTTGCTGGTGACTATGGTATATCTAAAAATCCAGAAAGCTTTGCGGCAGACGAGTATAGATGTTATTTTACAGACAAGCAAAGGTCGGCTGTTATCAGACTGTCTATGGACGGAATAACTCCAATATCTGACGCTGGCATGAAAGATTGGTTTAGAGATCAAATGCTAAAAACAGAAGCTATCATAGGTAGTTTTGACGGTAATAAAAATGAGTACAACATTACGCTTCACGAAGTAACTAGCAGAAACTACTCTAAGAACGTCTACACCTTATCTTTCAACGAAGATATTGACGGTTGGGCTAGCTTTAAATCTTTTATAAAAGAAGCTGGGCTTACGTTAAACAATAAGTACTATACGTTTAAAAACTCTAAGCTTTACAATCATAGCCAGCAAATTGAGTATAAAAACGTTTTTTATAGCAAACAATACGACTCTAGCATAACCACATTGTTTAACGACTCTGTTAGCGACGTTAAGACTTTTAGAACTATAAGCTACGAAGGTACTCAAGCTAAAGTTGAAGTAAGCACTTACAACGATGGAGAATATTTTAACTTAGGAAGCAAATCAGGCTGGTATGTTGAGTATATAAACACAGACTTGCAAGACGCTAAAGCTAAAGGGTTTAAAGACAAGGAAGGTAAATGGTTTTCTTATTTAAAAGGAAATCCAACAATACACACTAACATTGCTGACGGCGGAACAGCTTCAACTAGCAACATAGACATGTCAGAGTTTTCTGTTCAAGGTTTAGGTAAGATGACATCTGGTGTAACCTTAATAAGTGGAACTTTACCAGGCGAAGGGTTTGATGTAACTTTAGACCCAGACTTCGGTTATAGTTCAGAGTCTAGCGACGAAACAATATAAAAAATAAATTATGCCGAACATAGTAACTGCTCAGCCGCAAGTATTTTACAACATAACTCAAACAGGTACCGCTAATACTACTGGCACGACTAGTTCTTTAGAGATCACGCCTAACGAAGGTTATACTATTGCCGCTAGTCAATTTACTTGTAGTGGCGAAGAAGGTGTTTACACAGTGGCATTCCAAAACACTATAGAACCTTATGCAGCTGGAAATAAAGTAAAAGCAATTGTAACTTGGGCGGCGGCGGTAACGCTAACTGAAGATGTAACATATACATTAGACATTAATTTTGACGACACGGCTGACTCTTATTCGTCGACACAAACTAATTTAGACTTTACAATAAGAAAGCATGAGCCAGACTTTGACTTAACAGCTGACTTTGGTACCCCAGCGTTTGACGTACTTCAAGTTCAGTCAACAGGCGACATTCCTCTACCAGTAATAACCGTAGATGGCTATCACGCTACACTACCAACAAACGCCTCTGCATTTAGGGTTCAAAAAACAATGTATGGTTACGAGCAAACAAACATTGCTAGAATATCGGTTACCTTGTTAGAGGCCGCGTACTACTTTGAAAACAATTTAACTATATCTATAGCTGCTGACAACGCTTTAGGTACTTTTGAGTTTATTGCTGATCAAATAACGTACGATAACTACAACAACCTGTACGTGCAAGGCGGTTATATAGCTTATACTCCAAACGAAGATAACGAAGAAAACGATGATGTTGTAATAACGGTGTATGTTAGCGATAGAGTAAAGTACTACGCTACAATACTTGAGGGTCAAGGAAGTTACACTGCTATATCTCACGAAGAGGAGCAGATAAATTTTTTGACTAATATTCCAACTTCTACTTGGTTCTTTTCATTTGCAGAAACTTGGGCAAACGTTGGAGAAACAAGCTCAACTAACAACTCCGCATACATAGATATTACGGCTGTTCCAGATGGCGCAAATAGAAGTCAAGTAATAACACTAAAAGATACGGTATACGAAAGTGTTAATAGGGCTACGCTTACCCTTAGCCAAACAATAGAGCCAACAATAGATCTGTATATTCAAACTAGCCCTCCAGGTGAGTACGTAATAAGTGACGATCCTGTAGAGATAACTAGTTCTTCGGCAGCAAAGGTTATAAGCACGCCTAACGCAGATGAAAATGTTTTTGAGTTTTTGTTTAACCAAGGACAGCAGCAATATTACGACAATCAGCTGGACACTTCTTCACTAGTCGAGTATTGTCTTTACGCGCAAATATCAACGCCTGGAAGTCCAATTACAGCCGAGCAGTTAAACACTGACGACACTTTATTAATACAAAACTCACTGTACCCGGTAGATCTTTCTTTCGAGCCCTACGAAGGCTATCAAGAAACTTCTTTCGTGCATCTTGACCTTTGGAACTGGGAGCTTGTTTCTACCGGTGAAAACAATACAAGTCTTTTATTTAAGAGAAAATTTTATATAAGAAATCAAGATAGATACGGTTCTGATGGTTCAGAACTTACTACGCTCGACAGGGTTGCAACAATAACTTTAACGCACCCAGAATATCCAGGTGTCTCTGATTCAGTTACTATAACTCAAGACAAAAGATCTGCTAACGGAGAAAATGTTAAAATTAAATTAAGCACTGACTCAAGTTATCCTGCTACAACAACTACTACCGACACTGTCTCTAGCATAGTAAGCTCGGAGCCAACGTATTATGTTAGAATGGATGATTATGAAAACGATTTTAACTTATTTAACGCTATAACAACAGACTCTGAGGCTTTTAATTACAAGCAGTACCCAGAGATGACGCACGAGGTTTTTCCTACAGGCACTATGTACGGTACATCCGTTGATGACTTAATCGTTGTTAGTGATGACACTTGGTTTAGTGTCAACAGCTTTGAGTATAATTCTTCTTATGATGCCTCGAGCTCTTCTAACGATCACCAGTACAGCCTTCAGTTATCAACAGAAATTAACAATAGCTATAGTGATAGAAAGGTAGTTTTAGCGTTTTTTCATGCTGAGAACGAAAACGCTTCATTTGTTGGAAACGCCAATGGCAAGATAACTATAACTCAGCCAGCTTTGCCAAAGCTAAACGCTTTCATACACCCAATAAACGACGATACTTACGACGCTCCAGATGGAACTTCAGCATTTGTTGTAGAGCAAGGTGGTGACAGAAACGTGTATATCTTTTACAATGGCAATACTCCAACTATAGGTGTTTGGACGCCACCAACAGATGACACTTTTGGTTTTTATACGCCTTTAGCAGCTGGAGCAACCTACAATGGCCTTTCTTATAGCAGTCCAACTACGTTGCTTAGCAATTTTAATGGAGGTTACGCTCAAAACACAGTTGTGTCAATGGCGGCTTCTAACCCAGGAGATCCAGATAAAAATATAACCCTTGGATTTTGGGGTCTTAACTCGTCGCCACAAGAGGATGAGCCAACAGACACTATATCATTTTTTCAGCCTGGCGCTTACATTGATCCACTCATTTATAACACGACATGCAACGTGAGTGGTTCAAGTGTTCAGTCGGGAGATACAGCTGGAACGGTTGTGTTTAACGTAACCGTATCAGATTATTCGGAGTCAGACTTTCCTGGTGACAACCTACCAGTGGTTGAGCTAGTGGCAACAGATGGTTTAAACACCGTTATAGATGACACAAACAATATACTTAGTGATACTATTACTATCGCCGCTAACCCTTTGTGGAATGCAGCAGATGGAAATCACACGCACACTGTAACAATAAGCCACGGTGCGCTACCTGATGCAAATCAATTTTTCCTTGATCTTAGAACAAGACACCAATACATTGACGAGTTTCCAGGTGGAAATGCAACTGCTAGTGTAATTTTGACCGGCGCAGAAACCATGTTTTTTACCTCAGCGACTGCTTTTACTCCGCCGATTTTTGGCGAAACTATGTCTATGAACTACGTTAACACTGGCTCTCCGAAGACTTTTACTTTGCCTTCAGTAGCTGACTCGCTAAATCTAAATATTTATACAAATTTAGGTGGAGAATCTGAAGACGAAAAGGCAATGCTGTATCATACACCAGTAGACTATATTACAGCAAGATTTATAACTAGTGACGATCAAACTACTTTAAGCACTAAAGTGTTTAAAAACGGTTCTATTGAAGACGATAACAATCAGCTTTATGATATACCGCACACTTTTTATCTTGATGGTGGAACACCGGAGAGCATACAAAATAGTAGGCACGTAATTAAAAGCGTAACAAAAGTTAAGTCTAAGTGGTATTATCAAGACTCAACCGGGCAAGCGGGTACTGTGGCTCTGGCTGATGACATAAACTGGGTTACCTACGGAGCGTGGCCAACCACAAACTACAGCCTTAACTTTAATATCGCTCCTAATACTACGGGCTACAATATAACAAGCTACATTGGAATATGGACTGGCAACAGGTCTCCAAAAACAAACTTAGCAAGCTTGAGTAGGCCGTTTTTTGGTAGCGTCTCTGCTCCACATGGTTTTAATAAAAATACAATCTCCTGTCAGACTGGCGCCGGCAGAATGGGCGATCTTATGAAAGACACGTACAACGGTAATGCTAGTAATACTAACGTGCAAAATGCTGCTCCTGATTTTTTAGAGCTAACTGGAAGCAATGAGCTTAAGTTTAATCAAGCTCCAATTACCATGAATGGCTTGAATGGCTTACAGACTTTAGACATGTTTCAGCCAGAGCAAAACTATTGTTTAATTGCTTTAAACATTTTAAACCCTTTAGATTTAACAGCTGAAACATCAACGTATGCCGGAGATCTAGAAGATGGTGCTTTTGCAAACAGTAGAAGGTTATTTGGTGTAGAGTATGTTATTGGAGACTACGAATCACATCCAGAAGCTGATGGTCAAAACACCACCTTTGGCATTAGCTCTGGCTGGTGGTCTTCGCCCGTTACTCAATACGAGGACTCGAGTTCACCTACTACGTCTGAAATATCAGACTCTTTAAAAGGTTCATCAAACGGAACTTATAGAGGAAAAATTAGAGTAAGTGGTGGCATTAACAACTTTCTATTCTTCGCGAGAGCAAACACTAAGCTTACTATAAAAAGCTTTAAGATTTGGGAAATAGATAACGACAAAGGCTTGCAGCCAGATAGAAGTACGGTTACAAATCTAGACGGAAGCACTAATAATAGACCTAATGATATTATTAAAATAATTCAACTTCCAGTTTTTCCGGCTTTAAACTTCTCTGATTCAGGAGCTTCTGGAACACCAGTAAGTGACAATCCAGCACTTGGTGCTATAGTGCATCCTGACAGTACTTTTTCAAGTGTGAGTATAAATAAGGCCGCAGCTCTATATGCTATTAATTTAGTAGAGTATGAAGGCGAAAATCCAGTTCTTAAAATATGGGACGGTACGAATAGCTCAGATATTACAAGCGCGTCTTGGACATGGGGAGGTTTTAGTCCTCAAGGCGGCGGCACAGGTTACGACGAAGATGCTGGAATATTTATTTTTGGAGTTGAAGAAAATAACTATGTTTCACCTATAACGTTTATAGGTGAAGCTAGGAGTATAACTTTTGGCTTGTATAATTACGAGCCAGCAAACAGTACTCAAGCGCCTTTAGCAACGCTTACAATAGTACAGCTACCTAATAGTTTAGGTGGAGCATAACAATAATTAAAAAACATGTCATACACATTACAATTACAACTGCAAAATATTAACGACTCTTTGAGCATAGGAGATTCTGTGTACTACTCTAGTTATAATAACATTGGTGGTTTTGACGTGACTATGCCTGGGTTTAATCATATAACTTTTATAGGGACTGTTTCTTTAATAAATAAATCGTTGAACTTTATACATGTTGACGGAACCTTGAATGTTGATCCGCCAACTAGTACAGATTATTTGTTTTTTACAAAAGATAATTCTGTGAACTTAAGTAATATTAAAGGATATTACGCTGAGGTTAAGATGGTTAACGACAGTGGTAACGCTGAATCAGAGCTATTTCAAATAACTTTAGATGCTGACATAAGCAGTAAATAGAGCACCTAAACTGTAACTATATATAAATAAATTAAATTATGGCAAGAGGAAGTTTAAAAGATCCATTTAAAAAAGATAAACATTCACCTTTAAAAAACACGGGTTCAAACGTAGGGTCTACTATTGGTGGCGTCGCTGGAAGCGCTATAGGCGGTCCAGTCGGAGGATTAATTGGATCTACTTTAGGTGGTTTTGTTGGTGGTCTTTTTGGTAAAGACGAAGAACCTTCGACTCCAGCAGGCCCATCACAAGCTCAACTTGATCTTGATAAACGAATGCAAGCTTATCAAGACTACGACTTTAAATCTATAAATCCTTACGAAAACATGCAGGTTGGTCTTCAGGCTGCAGAGTTTCAAAGAGATATGCAAGCTCAGTCTCAAGCTGACACGCTACAAGCTCTTAGGGGCGCAGGCGGCGCGGCTGGAGCAGCTTCTTTAGCAACAGCAATGTCTAGACAGGCTGCTGAAAAAGAAAGAGTTATAGCGGCAGATATACAAAAGCAAGAGATAGACATACAGAAAGCGGCCGCAGAGCAAGCCGCTAAAAACCAAGTTGCAAGACAGCAATTTGAATTAAGTAGAATGGAAACAATGTTAGGTATTAGCATGGGCGCAGTTACGGCAGAAGAACAAGCTAGACTAATGGCTGAGCAAAACAAAGCAAACCAAGGCTCTCAACTATTAGGAGTTGGATTAAATCTTTTAGGAACTCTAGGCGGCGCGTTTATAGAAAGTGGTGGTTTACAACCTAAAAC
>UEXM01000841.1_pt1 | contig 29870 bp, 42 predicted proteins | sample 1796661 | NCBI WGS metagenome assembly UEXM01 (sample SAMEA4772469, study PRJEB27181) | metagenome
ATTTAAGACATCGCTATTTTAAGACGCAAATTTTGAGTCTTAATGAACAAATATATGTTCGACAATCGGACAACAAATTTTGGAGATTTATTATGCGATTTATTAAAGAATATTTCAAAAATTCTTCTACGTACGACATCGTACTTGAGGCACTATCGGCATTCGCTTTTGTTTATTTGTGTGTATTCGCTGTTGCGATGGCACACATAATCGGAGGTTGATATGATTAGAATTGATATTCCGAAAATCCAAACTCAATATAATAAAGGACTTCGTGACGTTATCGATGCATTTCAACAAGATTTCGAAGGTCAAGTGCTTCATCCACTCGCTGACAAAATTCTTGCAATCGATAATGCAGAATATTTTGACGAAAAAATGGAAGTCGTTGAAGACTATTATGACGAATGGGCAGACGAACATATGGGCGTGGTTCGTGATCTTGGCAGAACTATATTCAACAATTGTCCTTATGACATACTTTCTCACGAAAGGTATGAAGGAGCTCATTCCTTTCAAAACGGAGTAAACGAAAATGGTGATTAACGAAGAATTTCAGGATTTCGAAAGAGTTGATACCAAACATTATTTCAACGATGGGAGTGGTAGCAAAATTGACACGCATTATGTTTTTCAACCTGACGACGATTATATAATTTACGTTGTTAGTGAATGTAGTGCGTGTGGCAGAGGCGATTATCATGTATCAAAAGCTATATGGACAGGTAAGTACACAAGCGAAGATGGTTTTGAACACGACATAGAAACCATAGCAACTTTTGATTATTTGTACGAAGCTAAAGATTTTGTAGTTGATACATATAACGAAGAAGAAGAGAGCGAATAGCTCTCTTTTTTTTTCGTCCGTTTAATTCAGACGCATTTTTAATTGCTTAATGGACAACCTATAGGAGCACGTTCATGTCATTTATTAAAAATATGAATAATCGTTCATCATTTGATTATCGTTTTAGTGTAACAACAAAAACCGATGATGATTTAATTTCGCTTAAAGAAATGATTTCAGAGTTTAATGAAAGATATCGTAAAGGTAGTAGAATGAGAGGGAAATGTCTTACCGGATCATTACTACGAGTCACTATAATGGCTCGTGGACCTCGCGCTGTTCATGCACGAAAAGATTATAATTATCCTGGTGCAGCAAGAGCGTATGATTCGTCTTTACCACACGAATATGCAGAATATTTCGATGTATACGTGCATGAAGATAACGATGCTATGCACTACTTTCGAACAGAATTAGAAACAGGTTTAACAAGAGCAAACCAGCGTAAAATCTCCGACTTAGAATACGACATAATGAAGATCAAGTGGGAAGCGAAAGATAAACTTAAGCTTGCTGCTTAAAACGAGAGGGACTTTGGTCCCTCTTTTTTTATCGTTTAATTCAGACGCAAATTTATGTGCCTTATGGACAACAAAAAGGAGATTTCCATGTCGAAATTTATAGACCAACTCGTAAAACTTGCAACAAGTGAAGAGTCAGGCACGACTATCGCTGATGTGTTTAGCAATCAAGATGCTCACTACCAACACCAAGCTATAATCGATTTATTACATGTTATGCGTGACAACGTTTCAGGTAATTTTGCTGAAGCTATCGAAGCTGTTGAGAATATACCATTCGAACGAAGTTACGTTGTGTATGTGACAGTGAATGGTCGCTATGAAGTGCAAGTTAAAGCACATAGCGAGGAAGACGCCAATTACATAGTCGAACAAATGAGTCTCGAGGATATTGTAAATGGTGCCGATCCAGCTATCGAAGATATTACGGATAGTGGTGACGTAACAATTGAAATAGATGACTCATTAACGAGTGTCGTTGATTGGTAGTTAAATTCATAAAATTTATAGGCATGATAATCGGCTTAGCGCTGATTGTCATTTGCCTCGTTTTATTACTTATTTTTAAACCAGCAAGGAACGAGTGAAACTATGAAAATTGATCTTACCTATGAAGAACTCAACGAGATTGTAATATTGCTCGATCATGCCTTAGACGACATTGATAATGATGGCGGATGGCGATGGGAATGGGAGCACCATCATAGGTTAGCGTACAAATTGTTAACTTATGAAAAATGTAGAACAGCGTTGGAGAATTTCAAAAATGACACGTAAACATTATACTATGCTCGCACAGTGGTGCGGGCAAAGCAACGTGAGTACTTATCGCGTTGAAAATTTGTTGGAATTGCTCGAAGAAGATAATCCAAACTTCGATAAAAACAAGTTTCTTAAACTTTTTAAAGAAATTCGTCACGATTATGAGCAATATAATAACGCTTTTAAATATCGGTATAAAATATCATGATTATTGAAATTGATTTATGGGCTGACCGATATCCGCATTTTTCTGTAAATTTAAAAGGTATGACTGTTACGCATATAATATCTTCACACAACGATGATGAATTATGGGTAACAATCAAAGAACCGATTGAAGGCGCAGAAGAATACGACAACGCAGTAATGTTCGATAAATACGATCATGCTGGCGATATCTTGTATCTTAAAACCAAATGGCAAGAATTTTGGGATACGCAAAAGTCATAGCGAAAGCTATGGCTTTTTTTTCGTATTAAAACGATGTTTAAAAAAAACGATTACGTTTATCAGCGTATTAATTGTAATGGCTAATACTAACCACATTTCCCATATTTCTGGCATCAATCCATTTATTTTTTCTTTGTCTGCGAATCTCGTAAGTCCTTTTTCGACGGTGCGCCTTTAGAACCTGGTTTTCTCATTTTCTCGCCGCTGCCGGCTTTAATTCTTTTTCTTTTGGCGTGGATATTGTCCCACAAGCCTTTTTTCTTCTTTTTAGCCATCTTTTTACCTTGAAACGCACTTTTTGAAAGCAAATCCATTTATTTTTGAAAAACGATGCTCTAGGGAGACCAAGGAGCATACCCAAATAACATTTGGATGTCCTAGGTACCTAGAGCATATAAAGTCTGTCAGTGATGATCCTATGCAATCTCACAGGCGCCTGCACTACAGGACAGCTCCTGAGAGGCAGTTGTTTCATCATCTTCTTCTATCATCTGATCCCAATCAATTTCTGTTGGCATTTTAGTTAGAAATTCTTCATATTCTTCTTTGCTGCACTCATTATACGGTGCTTGGCGATACGAACCGCCATCATAGGGCAAGAAGGATATGCCTGAGATGTCATCAAAATTGTTCCATACATAAGCACCAACTTGAGGCCACTCAGTTTCTTTTACAGACACAGTAATACTTGGCTTGTGCTCACACCAGTACTCTTGATATATCTGCCAAAGCTTAAGATGGTCTATGGCTGTCATATCATCTCTTGTCACACAATTATCTGGTGATTTAACTGGAAATGAAAATACTGTTGTAGTGTCACCTTTCATAACGCAAGGTTCGTTAGGCACACCTTTGTCTATCATAAACTGAGTTAGTGGGTCTTTGTTGTCTCCACGAACAGTGCGAATATAATATTTACTATGTCTAGCGTGAATACCACTAGCTGAGTTAACTAGTTGTGATACTGTTCCGCTAGGCTTTACACATGTTATTGCAGCACTTGGTTCTATATCTAGCTTTGCAGCCATATACTGGTTTGCTTCTACTGCACGAACCCTGAGATCACTTAATAATTCTGGAAGTGTCTCAGTGTCTCTCATTAATACATTGTCCAATATGCCTGTAAGCGAGACACCCAGTAATCGTTCTTGTTCTGTATTAGTTTGCCAGATACGTCGTAAGTATGGAAAGTGTGTAAAGGTCGATTGTATAGTGCCGATGATACTAGCGACCGCAACTTTTTCCATAAGGGTATCTTTAGTATCTTTTTCACGGACGATGACCTCGGTAAGGTTGCAGAACTGGTACGGACGTAAGATGATCTCACTGCATGGATTAGTGCCAAACTGAAACTCATTATTTCTCTTTCCGTATTTTGCTGCCATCTTTTGTGATGCTTGCCGATTAAAAATTCCTCTTTCACCACTATGACTTTCGTATAGTGCTGACCATTCTCTCATAAAAGCGCCTACGTCAGGCTTTTCTGTGTAGCAGACACTATTGTTAGCCAAAGCTCGTTGTGGGTTTTCTCTCCACCACTCACCTGACTTTGCGTGTCTCATCCTGTCATCAGTTAAGTTTGACAGGCTGATCATTGCAGACCGTCTTACTCCACCGACAACAACAATCTCACCTATTTTGCACATGAGGTCATGACACTCTATAGATGATAGCTTGCGCCCTTCGGCTGCTTTAAAAGTATTTATTGTAAATCTGAATAAGTCGTCTAATGGTGCTGGACCAGAAGCACGACCACCAAATTTACGTAGTCTTGCGCCTGCAGGTCTTACTTTGCTCATGTCCCACTCAGGGATTTCGCCTGCATATAACAGTGCTATTAGCATTCTAAAGGCTTTAGACCAGCCTTCTTTACTGTCGCTGACTACTATTGTTGTATTAGATTTGTATAGCTTCTCAGGTATCTCAGGAAGCTTGTTTATATATTGTCTTTCTACACTGAAGCCGACACCTGTACCACACATCAGTATGAACATAGCTTCGTCAAATGACTTAGGATCATCTGCAACTATATAGCTGCAGTTATAGCCACATGTGTTGTCTCTTGCTAGGGCAACACCAGCAGTCATTAAAGCACGCATTGATGGCATGACTTCTTTTTTGATGATAGCTTCTCTTATTATATTGAGGTTTTCTTCACCAATGTTAGGTCGTTGTTCAGCAATAAAATCGACAAATCGTTGCACTGTTTCTTCCCAGTGCTCTCGTCTATTTATATTGTCTTTGTATCTCGCATAACGAGATTTATGTATAAATTCTTCATATAGGTTCATATAGGTCTCTTAGGGTTATATTAGGTTATTCTTCTTCTATTACCTTTAGAGATCTTAAGATCTAATACGATCTCTAAAGTGCGGCGTCTTTAAAAAAAATCCCCCAGCCTTGCGACTGAGGGACTTGGACAAACTGGAGATTTACTCCAAGGGGGTTAGAAATTTGCGTCTGAACTTTTGGATTGCAATAAGTCAATAAGCATTTTGCAATATTGCTTAGCTTTTTCCACGTCCTCTACACCTGATTTCTTTTTGTATCTTGACACATATTTAATAATACAGCCTGCATAGAAGTCTTCAGCTATACCTAATGACTCTAAAAATTCAGCTGGCTCAATACCTTCTGTAGTGTAGTGTTCTGGCTGAGTAATAGGATTAAATTTGTCTTCTTGGTCATAAAATGCTTGTTGAAATTGTTTCTCGCTGACTGAGGCTTGCCTCATATATTCTTCATGACTTACTTGGTTTGCCATAAAATTACTTCCTTCTTTGTTGAGTCCCAATCTTCAGCTCGTAGTATTTTTGCAACTCGAGCTTGCTGCAAAGCATCTTCTTCTGTGAGACCTGCTCCTTGGTATGCTGCGACTACACTATCCCACCTACAATCTTGTAAAATGGCTGCAGCACGCTTTTCGCCTATGCCTGGACAGCCTTTATAGCCGTCAGCTACATCACCAGTTAATGTTTGCATTAAGTGTTTTTTATCTGCTTCTTCTAGCGAGATAGTATGCAATTCATTTAATCTGTATGTTCGACCAGGTATTGATAATAAGTCTTTGTCGTCACTTACTATGATTGGGTTTTTGTATGATTCATTTGTTGCAAGAATGCCTAATACATCGTCTGCTTCTAACTGATCATACTCATAAGTTTCAAAGTTATTTTCGATGTACTTTTTGAACCTTTTATAAGCTAAAGGTTTTCTGCTGTTTTTCCTGTTGTACTTATAAGTAGGCAAAACTTCTTTGCGAAAGTTTGTAGGTGATGAAAATGCAAACACCATGTCATAAGCATCTAAATCGTGCATTAGTCCATGTATGTATTGAACAAAACTATCTGTGCAATCACTAAATCTGCTATGCAAAGTATGAACTTCATCATCCCACTGCACTTCATGCTCATGGCCTATGGCTATTGAGAACACCACCATGTCACCATCAATTAATAAAGTGTTATTCTTCATTGAACACCTCATCTAATGCACCTTGCATAAAGGCAAGACCATCAGCAGTTATTTTCCAATAATTAGACCAAGTGCTTCCATGCACCTGAGTTGAAATCAGCTGACACGAAGCCAGCATTGCAACAACATCTGCATGCTTTCTTGCGAAATTACTTTTGGTAGTAAAACCTTTGAAGTGTGACTCAGCTAAAACAGTTATTGCTTCTGCGTCCATCTCAGTGGGTTGTTGCCCAATCACTTCCGACACAGTACTCTGCGTCAATTCTGCACTTGAAGCCAAAGCTTGCTCCCGCTTCTTCTGCGCTTCTTCGAATGATATTACCGACATTATCGGCTATTTCCTCTCTACAAGCTACCTGTACTTCGTCATGTACCCACGCACAAAAGACATAGTCGTTATCCCAACCATGCTCGTACTCTGCTTGCTTTAAATTTTCTCTTGAAATGACAAGCCATCGCTTTGCTATTAAAGCACCAGCGCTTTGTAACAGTAAGTTTAAAGCACTGTGACTGCTTCTTGCGTATAACCTTCGTTTGTCTAAGCCGTGCAAGTATTTTCTTGTTTCGACAGTCGTTTCTACTGCTTGTCTTAATTGTTTGATAGCTGGTATTGCAGCAAAGAATTTTTCTCTTATTTGCTTGCCAGCTTTTTGACCTTTACCAATAACTTCACCAAGCTTTGTGTCACCAGCACCATAAATTAAGCTATAAATAAATCTTTTAGCGTGGTCGCGGTTATTTAGCCCTGCAGCTTTTTGGTTAGTTGTGTGTATGTCACCATTTAGCACCTCGGCAGAGTATGCTCCATCGTCCCAAGTGTGCATAAAATGTGCAAGGCATCTGAGCTCGAGACCTGACAAGTCACAACCGACGAGCTTCCAATTAGTGGGCACGGTAAAGAGTGAACGTATTTCAGCGCCGTAAGGCAACCGCATGCTGGGCACTTGTGCAATGTTTGGTGCAAAGTGGGTTGATCGTCCTGATACTGCTCCATTAGGAATATACCTTCCTCGCACTAAGCTATTTTTATCTACTAATTTGAGATAACCTTGATTTCCTTCTGCTATCATTGCTATTCGCTTTTCTAACATGAAGTACTCAGCAAGAAGTTTAGCCTCTGGGTAGTCAAGTAAGCTTAGTATTGTCTCGTCTATTTTTGGTTGGCCAGAAGGGGTAAAATCATTTGGTTTCCAGCCATATTTATTTTGTAACCTGTCTGCAATTTGTTGTCTTGACCCTGGGTTAAAGGGTATGTGCTTTGTCTTCGTCTTAAGTTCAACAATGGTTGGCTCAAAGACTTGTTCCATCCGGCTTTTAATACCATCTCTTTTTTCTGCCAATTCTGCATAAAGCGCTGCAGCTTCATCTTTTTTAAAGACAAAGCCTGTTTGTTCCATGTCAGCACACACTTGTGCTATCTCGTGCTCTAATTTGATTGATTCTTCTGACGGCTGTCTTGACATACAGTGTGAGTGCAGCTTTGTTGTTACACGCACATCTTGAACCATGTAGTCCATCATTTCTTTGCTGTATTCTTCAAAGCCAAGTTCGTACTCGCCTTTGTGTTCACCAAGCCTATGACCCCATGCTTTTAAACTATGGCTGCCAAACAGCTTCATGTTCATGCCTTCGTGTCTATCAACGTAGTCTTTTTCTTTAATATTCGGGAATATCAACCTTGATAAAACTAAGGTATCAATTACTTTCTTCGGCTTGAAAAACGGATAAATCTTCTGAATAGCAGGAATATCAAACCCTATTATATTATGACCACATATAGTGTCAGTGGATAACGCTGAAATTCCTGCACCTATTTCGTCAGGTCCATATTGTTTCATTATATTTTTGTCTGTGTCGAAATAAGCTAAACAATGGATTTTTGTCATTTCGTCTAACAAGCCATTTGTTTCAATATCGAATATCTTCATATTGATTGTGCTAGTTTACAATTGGGTAATGTCCATACTACTTGTATACCCTGACCAGCGTAATGATCTGCTATATCCATGTGTATCGCTGCTGCACGCTGATAGCATGCTTTTTGTGATGTATATGGACCTTCTGTATCTTCAGCCATCATGCAACCGCCGACTGAAAAGCAAACAAGTAAAAATGCTTCAAACATATTTTCTCCTTAAAACGGAATTTCATCAAAGACTTCTTCCGATAATCTGCCAGTGTCATTGTTCCATTTGAGTGTGCTGCAAGCACCTGTCTCACCTGTGAACCTGTTTTTGACTACTCTGACAGTGGTTTTGTTTTTATCTTCACTTTGCTGATCTCGCTCTAAGCCAATTACCATGTCACTTAACTGACCAATGCTATGGCTGCCGCGAAGTGAATTTAGTGATACTTGCAGACCGTCTTCAAAGCCTTTATTGCCTTCTGGTCTGCGCAAGTGTGATACTAATAGAAGACCAATACCTGTTTCTTCCACTAGTGTTCTTAATCTTGTCATGCAGACATCCAGCGCTTTACGCTCATCCGCAATGTCCAAGCCACTGATAAGAATGCTAATATGGTCAAGTATAATCCAAGAACACTCGAGTCCCCGGGCCAAGTAGCGTATTCTGTTAATGATATTGTCGACAGCAACGCTGCCAAAACTATCGTACAAATATACGCTATTATTGCCAAATAAACTGTTGAACGCAGTACGTAGCTCAGCAGTTTTAATATCTTTAGCATCAATATGAATTGCTTTGTTAAGCTCAATGCCAATAAGACCGAGCGCACTTCGTTTAACATTTTCTTCAAGGGCAATATAACCAACAGTTTCACCTGACTTTATTAAGTGGTGAGCGCACTCACGTACAAAAGCTGATTTACCTATTCCGGAACCTGCTGTTACTGTGACTAATTCACCCTTGCGCATACCTCTTGTTTTTGTATTGAGTCCTGCAAAAGGGTAAAGTATGGCAGACGCTGTCTCCTGCTTGCTCACCACTTCCCATAAATCTTTGGCTGCAATAATACCGTCAGGACGATACTGTTTTGCTTGCCAGACAGCGGTAACTAATTCTTTAGTTCTGCCTTTTATCAGCATTTCATTTGCGTCTTTTAAAGGCAGTTGTGCTATATGAGCTTTCCCAGGCTCAAGCAATTCTGCACAGCTCACTGCTGCATCTTGACCTGGTTTATCAGTGTCAAAACAAAACACAACTTCATCAAAATTTTGAAGCCACTCTAGTTCTCTTTTAACAACCTTAGGAGCACTTTGTGCACCTTGTGGCACTGATACTACTGGCCACTTGTTACCAAGCGCTTGAGATAATGAAAGTGCATCTATTTCACCTTCAACTACAAATACTCTTTTGCCTTTATTTTGCAGCCATTGGCCGAAAAATGGCAAGCTAGAGCCATCTCCTATAATTCTAAATTGTTTATTTTTATCTCTTGATTTAAGAGCAAGCAGCTCACCATTTCTGTAATAAGGTGCTAACTGACACGTTTCATTTACTTTATATCCAAAGTGTCTTGCCGTGTCTGCTGTAATCCCTCTTGATCTGAGTGCTTGTATTTCTGCTTGCGCGTATATAATGTCCGCTTCCGTATTACTCTTTGCCTGTACTTCGGTGAACGGACTTCCTTCGCTAGATAATTCCTCTTCATTTGCTTCTCCGTAGGTTTCGCACGAAAAGCAATAAGTATGTCCATCATCATACAAAGAATTAGCGTCACTGCTCCCACACTTCTCGCATGGTAGGTGAGCCATAAATGTCGTTGAGGAAGCCTGTGTTGTTTGCATGATCTGGTGCTCTCCAATCTTTTGGTTTAATTAAATCCCATCCTTCACTTTGTTCACGACCAGGCTTAACGCCTCTCTCTTTGGCCATATTTGCAAAGTGAACTTCATCCCATGCTTCTTGAATATCGACACCAGCTATTGCTAATGTTCCAAGTGCAAACACAGTTAAATCAATCAGTGCGTCTACTATGCCTTCGGCATCGCCTTGATTAACTGCTTCCCCAAATTCAGATAATTCCTCTTCTATTTGCTCACCTCTAAATCGTAATTTTTGTATGTCTAAAGGTTCGTGATTAAATCCGTATTTTGCTTGTAAAGTATAAATGTCGCCTACAATACTTGACATTTGTGCTCCTTTAATTCGAATATGTGGTAATTTGTATCTGTGCCATATGTGGCTGAGTGATAGCCACGCTTAAACAAATTGCGCCTTATAAGCTCGCGCTCTAAGCGCCAGTCTTTGCGTGCTTTGTCTCTTACAAAAAGTGCTTTCATTTTTCCACAACCGTTTTTACAAATTCATCCACATCTGTTTTTTCGTAGTCATATGGGATGTAATTTCCATAGCCATCTTCCAGCACGAGTTCATCAAACTTGTTTAGTACTGGCTCAACATCATCAAACATCTCATTTCTTGTTTGTTTAGAAATTTCGTGCTGTTTAATTGCTGCTTTGGTAGTGGCTAAAATAAAAAGTGGATTATAAGCTTTTGTAGCTTCTTTAATTAATGCTTTAATGTCGTATGAAGGACCATTTCGAAACACTTTGCCATAAGCTGCTTCACTTAAAGCCCATCTGTCTATAACACATGGAATATTAGCACTTTGCTCTAACTTACCTGCTGTGTGTAGCATCAGTCTATGGTAGGTTTCCATGTTCCAATCTTTTGCATAACTACAATGAAAATATTGTCCTTTCATTGCTTCACAAAACTTTTTGGCAAGTGTTGTTTTGCCTGTGCAATCTGCACCATCTATAATAATCATTTAAAACCAACCCAAGTTCACTCCGTTGTGAACTATAATAAAAAAGCAGGCAGTTAAATGCGCTGCAATCCATATGATTTTTCCTAATGCTAAAGCGAACACACCAATTATATTCATTGCAGGAATATACGCTTCTCTCTTACTTCCTAAATATCCTGGAACGTGCTTCATGCTGCTGCCTCATTTTTCTTGTAATGATCAGCAAGAACCTCAAGCTTTTTAACGTAAACATCAGGATCGTCTGTGTCACACACCATTGTCACATATGAAGAATTTACCAAGCCATCTACTGCTCTATTTTCTAGCCAGTAATCAACTTGATCGAAGTGCTTTTCATAAATATGTAATGAGTTTGCTCTTACGTGCAGAGCACCTAAATCAACTCCTACTTTTCTGTGTTTCCACAAGAACAATTGCATGTATTTTGCAATAGCTGAGAAAGTAAACATGTCGTAAGGTGTTCCCCACACAACATCTTGGCTTCTCATGTTTACTAATAAAAATAATTTACCGTCTCTTATAAGAAACTGCATGCCAGTTGTGCATGGTATATCTTTGGAAGGATAAGGGCGTTCACGCCATATATTAATGTATGCTCTTCTACTGTCATTATCGTAGGCTAGCTCTGTAGCTGCCCAACTGATTTGATCCATTATTTTGGGACCGTAAGCTCCATTAAGTGTGGCATAGTCATCACTAAAATTAGCGTATGACGACATGTAATTTTCAATATATTTTAAATCATTTCTTCCTTGTAAAATCCAAGCTGCCTCTGCAAACATAAAGCTGTAATTAAGGTTTCTAGCTATATGCCCAACAACTGGGTTCGACATGTCGACATGATAATTATATGCTATGACTTCTTTTACTTTTTGGTTTCTTGGCTCTACTTCAAATCTGTTTCGCTTGTAAACAACATCTATAAGATGTGCCCACGTGATGTCTGCTGAAATCATTTTGTCTCCTAATGAAAAGAGCGCCCGAAGGCGCCCTTATTAAATTAGTTAGCTTGCTTGTAGTGCGGCTTGCCTAGATAGTACTCGGTATACTTTGTACCTCTTGTGTCTACCTTTTGGTTTTTCTTAATATTAAGACCTTTGCTGGTAAGCGCACTAATAGTAGCTGTGAGGTTTTGCAAATCAAACTCATGCATAGCAACTATGCGTGTAATTTTTTTGCCTTTTTTCATATGTTCAATGAGTCGTGCTCTTTTCGTCATTTAACCACTCTCCTGGGATTAATTTATCTGCATACATAAAACCGTATTTGTCACACCAATTTGCATAACTTGTTTTACTTCCTTTATTGATTTTAGAGCTGCTTCTGCTGAAGACGAACCTTATGTCTAGGTCTGGGTTTTGTTGTTTTACCAACCTCATTTTGCGTCTGTCTTCGCTAGTAAATCTGCCCTTGCATTCAACAATAATTCCGTTATCAAGCAAGAAATCTGGTATGTATTTAGCGTCAATTTGATATGGCACTTTTAATTTTTCATAAGAAAATACAATATCGGCTTCTAACAATTGTTGAGCTACCGCAGCTTCTAATCCACTGCGGTAACCATTTTCAAACTTAATATGTTTAAAAGTCGAAGCTGTTGCTCTCGGCATTAGTTTCTTTTCCTGATGAGGTGTGAACGTAACCACCATCTTCTGCTTCAAAGTTGTTGCCCCCAAATTCAACGAGATCGATGATTTGTACGGCATTGAGGTACATAGTAACACCAGTGTTACCTCCTGCGTTGTAAGTAGACATGATGCCTGATAGTTTTAAAACAGAGCCATTGCCTACATTTAAATCTTCTGGAATGACTGTTCCTGCTCCATCGTATAATACTGGCTTTTTGCTAGACTTAGCGCGAAAGCGGACTGCACCACTTTCTTCTTCGATCTCAAAAGGCCATTTAGCCTTTTTCAAACTTTTTTCACCAAATTCCTCCACGAAAAGTTCTTTCGCTTTGGTCATTAAATCTTCAGCTTCTGCCTTTGCTACTAGCAAGTCAGTTTTAAATTTGCCTTCAGTATCAAATCGTGTATCTGGCACTGCAAGCCAAGGCCAAAGTGCTGTGCCTTTGGGTGTAACAAATCTAAATTTGCTCATTTGTTCTCCTATTCTTCATAATAAGAATTTTCTAAAATTGATGCTGCTTCTTTGAATAGCCAATTGATATTGACACCTGCTTCGTCAAGCGCTTCAAGTAAATCAATTGGTATAGCAATATCGTTGTGAATGTGGGTTACTGCAGATGCAATAAGCCCTTCACGTCTATCGTCATACGACATGATAAATCTCCTAATTTAAGCGAATGCGTAGTCGCTTGAGATTATGTCTTGTAAGTTAAATTTGCCTTTTTCAGGCAGCTCTACTAGGTCAATTCTTTTTTTGTCCGACAATGTAGAGTACGTTGCATTATATAATCTTTGTACAACATCGAATATTGTGTACATGGCAACAAATTGTTCTCGTATTAAATAACCAAACTTTTTTGTCTCACATGCGTGAGTGGCAAAGCTGTCATGAATTAACATGTAATCTGTTATGCCTTCTTCTAATCCGGCTAATACACTGAACATTAAATGACTTGCGTCTAAACTGTGTATAAAATTAGGTGCAGCAGCGTTGCGTTGCTTCATTTTGTCTAGAGTTCCTTTAGGTCTAGACCTCAAATTCAGCATGATGCAGTTATACACATCATTATTTTTTGTTATTCTGCTGTTTTTACTTGCTTCACTAGGGCTAATTGCCTTGTCGTAAAGAAATATTCTAACTCTATTTATATGAAAATCTTCATAGGCATGCACAACTGGCAAACCTATTGGTGATGTCCATATTAAAGGTTTTGCTTCATGAGCACATAGTTGTGCACATTTTTGAATAAAACGCATGCCTTCCGCAGCTTTGGTAACAGTGTCGTTAACAGCAACCCATACTTTATTTGCTAAGTACGTTGCAGCTTTTGAACCATTATCTTCGCCTAATGGATGGCTGTCTCTTATTCCTTCTAATACTTCATCTTCTAACGGCTTCATCAAATCTTCCATGAGCTGTTGTCTAAATCCATATTTTTCACTTGAATAAGCAAATGTCATCACATTGCGTTTTACTGTCTTTCTAGTAACACCATACTTTTTCCATAGCATTGCTAAGTCATCAGTATCGTGTTGCAGTTCTTCATTAACTTTGTCGGCAACTATTTGGTAGACATCCGCTGGCTTACTTGCTGGAACAAGATTAACAGTAGCACCACCTTTTTCGTCTCTTAAAGCAGCACTATAATGTTGTACACCTGAATTAGCACCATCCATTGCAGGTGGTATAAAACAAATGTAATCTTCGCCCTCTTCTGCATATCCAGCAAAGGCATTACAAGCTGCAAGAAATGAAAATGGTTTGTCAGCTTTATGCCAATACTTGCGAGTTAAGCCTGGTTTGCGACCAATTAAATAAAGAAGTCTTTGGTTATCATTGACCCATTTTATTCTGTCATCCAAAGATTTTTTGCTTACTTTATCAAAGTCACCAGTATTTGCGACATGAATACATAACCAATAAGCACCATCGCTTCCTAATCGTTTGCCATTTGCAAACTGAAATAGTGCACGAATATGATCACTTCTTTGGTGGTTGAATGTGGGTATTGGATAAACTCTTCCTCTAAAATCTAAGTTGTGAGGCAAGTAAAACTTCTCATGTTTTGCAAGTTCATCTGCAATATTTAAGTCAGTTGTCATGTTGACTAAATCAGCATCAAAAGCTCTATTACGAAGAATAATTTTTTCTTTCGTCTTTTTAATATGCTTTCTTTGATTTGTGTCTAGCTCTTCCCAATTGTCAGTATTTTTAGGCACCTTCAATTTAACTTTTTTGGGAAATTTGCTTATAACAAAATCATTTTGCCAAGCTGCTTTTACCTCTGCTAAAACTGTTGTGTTAATAGCAAACGGTGTTGCTTGTATTGCATTAAGTGCTTTGCAAATGCGCTGCATAGAGTTTGACTTAAAAGCAGAATTAATTAATTCTTTTTGCTTCTTGTTTACTCTTCGAACTAGTGGCACCAAACTCGCTAATTGCTTGTTGTGGTAACAACCAGAATTGAAGGCAGTCCATGGCACTGGCTTTTCCAACATTGGTTTGAAAATAGGAGACATCCAGCTTATTTCGCCTGTAAGCTCTTCTACTAGTTTGCTTCCAATTTCTGATAATCCTAAGTTTTTAACAAAGAACTTTTTTCTTGGTCTGTCGTAAACTTCAAAAAGTTCACTACCTACCATCACACAATTCAATACAGCACCGCCGACATTTACTAACTGCTCTGTTGTCCATCTTTCTACAGAATGACCTTCACGGCTAGCTACTGCTGACATTGCTTTAAGTCTGTGTTTTGGTGAGTTGTGGTTTTTTCTAGCCATTTCAAAAAGTCTTTTAAATAGCTTTGGATTAGTTTCTTCAAAATTTTGTGCCCATAATTCGACACAAATTTGTTTACCTATGTTGTTGCATATATTCGTCAAATCAGTACATTGGCCGACGCCAATAAATGCGTAATTTAAACCAATATAAGCAATAGTGTGTTTATTGAGGTTATTTAATGCTTGATACCAGAACGGCCTACTTGTGATTAATTTAGTCTGTTCTAGTTCTGATGTTAATGCTTCTACTACAAGTGGAAGTGCACCTTTTACAAGCTTTGTATCTACTGTTCCCAGTATGCCTGTCTTTGTTAAATTTTCTTCCTGTTGATTAAATCTTTCTACGCCCTCTTGGAGCATATTAAATTCATTCAAAGAATTCATTAAGCCTCCTGTACTCAATCTGCTTTAGTGCGGCATCTTGAATTTGAGTAAAAAAAAAGTGCCGATTAGGCACTATGAATCTCGAAAAATGTTGGATCAAATCATATTTTATTACGAATATTGTCGTCAGTCTTGACAGCCAATAATGATGTTCTTACACGCATATCTGCTTGAGCAAGGTTAAAAGTTTCATTAATATTAAACCATTTTAATGCAAAATGTCTCCATGCATTAACTACCTCAATCCCAACGATAACCTTGCGATTTTCTATAAATACCCAGCCTGCATCTTCGCAATCTCCAATTGTGTCATACACAAACTGACGACTTAAGCTTAATCTTTTTGCTATTTGGGGTCTACTGTAAGTAGCGTCGTACGAATGTAGTAAATACAATAGACGAAATATATTCATCTTTTGATTACTAGACATAAAAAACATTATTATGTTTACGTACGATGTCTGTTTTATATCAAAACCTTCAATCTGTTTTGCAGCTAAGGTTTGACAATATGCGTCCCATGCATCATCCAATTTTCCATCCAGTAGTGGATGTGTGATCCCGTCTATATCTAAAATGTCGTCGTTATTAAAAGCCATAGCTTTTTATGTTGTTACACCATGATCTTGTAAAGTACGAAATTCTGACATTTGGCAATATGTTGTTTGTGATTATTTAATGACCAATAAAAAGACGCCACGCAAAGCTGTAGATTTGCAGCTGGATAGAGCACTAGACTACGAATCTAGGGGTCAGGAGTTCGAATCTTCTCGAGCGCGCCATTTATGGCGTCTTTTTGTCATTAAGTATTGACTGCTTCTAGCAGGTCTTGGTCATCAATATGAGCATAACGCAGCGTTGTGGTTATGTTTGAGTGACCTAATAATCTCTGCACCATAGCAATATTTTTTGTTTTTCTTAGTAAACGAGTTGCCGTCGTGTGGCGCAGCGTGTGAAGAACAAATTGTTCATCATGTGCTAATCCCATGTCATCTCTTACCTTAGCCCAAAATCTGTGAACTTGGTGTTTTCTTATTTTAAATGGGACATATTTATTTACTAAGTCTCTAGCTCGTGGAGTAAGTGGAACAGACCTAGCTTTGCCTGTTTTAGTTTTCCACAACCTGACCCAATCTCCATCAATATTATCTTGAGTGAGATCTAATAGCTCTCCACGCCTCATACCTGTGTCTATAAGTATGGCTGTGATAGCTAGCATTTCTTCTCTATGTTTTCTTGCTATCAAGTATTCACACTTGTTTATAGCCTCGAATACTTTGTCCTCTTCGTCAGGAGAAAGCCAACGAACACGGTGTGGTGCTGGTCGTCGATGTGAAAAGTAAGGAAGTTTGTCAATTAAATCACGTTGCTTTGCATGCTTAAGTAGCGTGCTCAGTACACTCACATTATGATTTAATGTCTGTGCTGCAAGTGGCTTGCCGCGATGCGATTTTAATTCAGATAATCTTTCAATTAAATAATCAACCATTGCTGTGTCGATGTCTTTAATATCTGGATTATCTAATATATTGATAATTCTACGAGCTTGAGAGTGAAATGTTTTACACCCTGCTTTATGCTCCCAAATTTTCATGCCTGCTTTGTCAAGCAGTTCACTAAGTTTCATTTATTTTCTCCTTTATTACAAAAAACACCGGTCCATGATTGGACCAGTGCATTTAGTTACAAAAATTGCGTCTGAAACTTATTTTTTCTTTTTAGGCATTTTTTTGGTTTTTTTGCTGCCTTTGTGATAATGACCTGGCATAACTACTCCTGATATTTTCCAGTTTTAATTTGTGTGGCAAGCTCTTGTGCGCGCGAGCCAACTTGGGTGGACCAACGGCTGTCTAGCAACTCTGCTGCCGCTGTGTCGAAATCTGATTCCTTTAGCGCTGCCATTGCGTTTTCGAATTTGAGAGCTGTCCCTATTCCCACATTGAAAACAAAATTCATCAGTGCATCGTATCTTGCAGGGTTTAAGCTTTGCGACCATGGCATCAGCTTTTCCATTTGTGCGTCTACTCGCGCAAGATCGTTCATTAGAAGGTATTTTGCCTCGTCTTCCGTAATACCCACATCTTGCAAATTTCTTCCGATTCCAATTGTTAACTTGTTCGATGTGCATTTATAAGGTTTTAACTCCAGACCTTCGTGTCTAATTATTTGATCAATTAATTTGTTATTCATTTTTTACTTTTTCTTTCTAAAAATCCTTCAACAGCACCTCCACCGAAGTAAAAACCAAGTATTATTAGCATCGCGTAATTAATACTAAATTGGTCCATAACTTGAGTGACATCACTAGGATTTCCACGCTCTAAAACTGTCATTGCTAAAACAAGCACGTAACTTATCAAAAACGTCAAACCAAACATTAAAGCCAAATAGCGTTGAGCAATTTTGAAAGGAGCATAGGCAGCTAATAAATCCGTTTTAGCTTTTGCCTTTGCTTGTATTTCTTCTTCAGTTGATGTGTGCATGTCGTCAATTAGCTGCATGCCTTTTGACACTACATCGCCTGAACCTAATATTTTTCCTATTACGTTTAACATTACAGTCCTTGTAAAAATTTAATCCAAACATAGATAAGAACTACGCCGATAGACGACACTGCGACAATCGTTGCAATAGCTCTAATTTTATCTCGTTTTTTTAACGCTGCTTCTAATTCTTTTTTCTTTTCTGCTCGGGCATGGGCAATTGTTTTTTGTAATCGTTCCCATTGACCTGGCGCACCATATAAAAGAAACATGCTTCGCAGCTCATCTCTCATGCGTTTTTGGTCTTCTTCTTTAAAGTGCTCTTCAATGGCATTATCCATCAAACCGCCAAATCGTTTCTTTTTAGCTCTTGTGGCGCCTACTTGTAATTCTGCTTCTGCGTTAGCGTACTTCATTACAGCAGCTTGCGCAGAGCTTAAATCTCTGCCCATTTCTACACATTTTTTTAGTGTGGCGTGAGCTGCAGTAATAGCAGAAAAAGCAGTGATCGGATCGATCATACTTTACTCCTATATAACTAAGGTTACTACTGCGATTGCTGCTCCTACTACTGTGATTGTTGAGACCATAATTAAACCTTCAAGTCTCCACATACGTTTTTCTAAACCGTCAAGTTTATTTTGAACGTATTCGTATCGTACGGCACATTCTCTTTCATGTGCTTCTAATTGGCCTTGTGTGTCCATTTTTTATCCCCAGACTTTGGTGCTACCGACATACACTTCAGACACTGCCGTGCTGCCGACATAAATTGCTGATGGAGTTGTTGAGCCGATGCTTATGTTAGTTAAACTAGATGAAGGTGGCGTTTGATTACCTGACCCACCGCCACCAGTTGTCACATTTGCTGTACTTGGGAAATTTGTGAAAGGTGAAACTTTGAGGCTACCAAAGTAACTAAAGGGAGATACTTTGAAAGCCATTAGTAAGTCTCCGCAGTCACATATTCAACGTACACTCTGTTGTTATGACTTGCGGTAGTGCAAGAAAACTTTAAGTAGCACATGATACTGTTTATCTCTCTTACGCCAGAAGCTGAGAGAGGAATATTTAGATAGGATGTTCGTGGACTTGAGGAATCAGAATTTAGACTTACTAAGTCGAGAGCATCACCTTGAACATATGCGTAATCACCAGAAACATCGTCTTTCCTATAGAATGCATACATACGAATTGACGCACTAGTTGCACCAGTATGATGATAACATCTTATTTTTAGTCTTATGTTATTAGTGCCTGCTGTATGACTTGGAACAGGAACTTCAACAGGGTAAATGTATGAGCCTGTACCACCACCAGTTTTTAGCACAAGATATTCCGTGCTACTAACGGTTTCGTTAAATGCGATGGCACATTTACCAGTCGAACCATCTGGGGTCATAAACGCAATAGGTTTTTGGTCGTAGTCGTTAGTCTCAAATCCAAAAATCATGGGTTGATAATTAGTTGCGACAGATGAAAAACTATAGTTTTGTAAAGAAGTAATTGTAGTGTCATTAGTCCTATAGTCACTGCCATTAAGTTGTAATTTGCCACAAGGCACAACGTGCTTAAACATCTTATTAGTATTGAGAAAAGCCAAATCTAAGCCTGTTGATGTCCACCAATCAGAGCTATAGTAATCAGCATTCTGCGAATATATGCCTGCGGCATCAGCTGAAATAACCCCACCGCAGTTAGGTGCAACGTCTAAAGTAACATCATCGAGCCATGTGCCACTTGCATTTCCTCCTGCACGCAATCCTGTTCCATAAATATAGGTGGGTGGAGTAGTGCCTGCGTTATTAGCAGTCAACGCTCGTAAATCAGCAGGTGGTACTGTTATATAGCTGTTAGTTGAAACGCCTGAGTGATGCGCGGCTAGGTATGCAGAATTAGATAGAAACTCTACTGTTGCGTAGCCATTAGAAGATGTTCTGTGTATTAACCCTTTTTGGTTATCAGAAAGCTCTGTGTAGTTGTAGTAGACATTTCCTATTTGTACTTTGTGGGCAGCAGAACCACTTCCTTCTAAATATAATCGTGCAACCCATAGATTATGCAGTTTTAATGTATTGGCAGTTCCATTAGTGCTTATTCTTACTTTATTAGTAATTGTACCAAATTCAGCCGTAGAAGCACCATTTTGATAAACATAACAATCAACACTAGTTCCATTGAAATTAACGTATCCAAACTTATGATGTGCGCTACTTTTATTCAAATAAATATACCAACGCATTCTTGATGACGTAGATATCATGCCTAATCGCGCACAATCCCAAACCACGTTGTTCCCACGAAATCTTTGGTATTCATAGCTATCTGACTGAGAAATTCTTATGTAAGAGTAGCCGTTTTGTTCAGTCTCACTTGTCCAACCTGCGCTTATCTTTATAAGGTTATTTTGGTTGAACCAATAGTTGCCATCTCCGTTTGCTAAAGTTTGTGTAATAGCGGTTTCCACGCTTACTTTCAGTGCCTTTAAATAACCATAGGTTCTCTGGGATGCATCTAAACTACTGACGGCATTATGTAATACGCTTGCCAATGGTTCATGTGAATTATTGTCAATTCTAATACCGTAACTCAGTATTGCATCCCAGTTATTTGTGTATCTATACCATTGTAGCATTGGCGCAAACCCTGTGGGTGTTGCATTTATGACATCTGCCCTCGTTCCACTAATAATACAATAGTAGCTTGCCAGATTATAATTAGCTGAATCACTTGCAAATGTATGTTGTGTCGAACCTACTGAAGTATCTGTTGCTAATAATTTAGGGCTACTAGTGTTTCCAGTAAAATATATATCGCCAACATCTATAAACATATCAGCTATAGTTTTACCTTTGATTCTGATTTCTGTATCTGCTGCTATTGTTTGTCCATTCACAGCATTTGAAGTCGAATTAGTATTGCTTCTCCAATCTTCAAACTTGAAAGGTGATGCGTAACTACCATCTCTGGTTGTGTTACTGGTAGTGCCTGCACCCCAATCTGTAGAAGTTGATGAGCCACCAATGAAAGGGTCAATCCATACAACTGGCATTATGCGTCTCCTAGTTTGCGAGTTTTCCACTCCGCAAATGTTTGCATTAGTGTTTCATAAGTTACTTGGAATGGTACACCAGTAGTGTCCGTCTCAATTGTTATTTGCTCTTCAATTGGTGTTTCTGTGCCTTCAGAATCTACAGTAGTTCCTTTGAAAGACACGATGACTGACGTACGGTTTTCTGGATTATCTACAAATTCAAAGAAGGGATTAAATTTCCATGTTTTCATCGTTAACTCGTTACGAAATAGATTGTGTTTGAATCTGGTGAGGAAGGTAGGCTTGAGACTACTGATATGTGTTTACTGTCTACTGTGTCAGCATTTGTATTAGTTATTCCAACACTGAAATAAGCAGCAGCAACTGTTGTTTTTGCACTGCTTCCAGACGTACATTTCAATGTAATCATAGAGCCTGCGCTTATGCTTACGTTAAGTTCAGAACTTTGAGCAGAAACAGCAGACGAACAAGAAACTTTGTGACCACTTGCACTACCATCAACATACACTTCTACTTCTAAAGTTGATGCTTCTTCGGTAGCGACTGTTATGTATTTTAAAGTACAACCTATAGGTATTCTTTGTCCGTTTGTAGGTTGTGCACCATTACCAATTGCAAAGATTTGGTTTGTAGTAACTGAGCCACTTCTCTCGCCTTCTATTGAAAAGAACCCATTACCTGATGAACTACCACCAGAAACTGTTGCAAATGATAAGTTTCCAGAACCATCTGTTTTTATAACTTGGTCTGCACTTCCATCTGATGAAGGGTAAGCAAGACCTGCTGCTGAGAATGAGCCATTAACTTCTAGGTCGTGTGTTGTGCCACTAACAACTGAATCAGATTCGCCATATCCCACTCTAATACTATCAGCGACTGTCATCTTGCCTGTTGTTGTAAGAGACATTGCACCTTGTCCACCAGTATGAGCGGTATCTCTCCAAAGAAAACCTCTAGTATCACTATTGCTCATAGTAGTTACTATAGCGTATTCTGAACTTGCACCGCCTAAAGAACCGAAACTATACCCACTAGTCATACCCATTGTGTAATTGTTTGTGCTATTCCAAAACTGTATTTTATGTGCATTACTTTGACCCAGAAATTGCATACTGGTATTACCAACACTGTTTATCAACGTGCCAGTAGTGTTAGGTAATGTTAGTGTAACGTCACCACTAAAATCTGCGTGAGCAGGTGCTTTTAAAGCTGCATAGTGAGCGTTTGAACTTTCGCAGTATAGTCGAACTTCTGATTGTGAGCCTGAGTTTGTTAGATTAAGAATGCCGTCACTGGGTATGCCTGACATTTCTTTGATGGAGTTATCTGTATGTTTGGTAAACAGCTTTGCATCTGCTGTGTTAACCGCTAGTTCACCAACCGCTAAATCTGAGGCAGTCGGTGTGTCTGAGGCTGTACTACTTCGCTTCAGTTGTATCGTGTTTGACATCTGATTTCACCTGCTTCTTAGTTGGTTTTTTGGGTTTACCGCAGCATCCAGATAGTTGCTCTTGAGCAGCCTGACGACCTGCCCTAGCCTCTTTGAGACTAGCTTTTAGCCCTTCAACATTTGTGTAGAGGGCATCATACAACTGCTTAATTTCGTTTGCTTTTTCTTTGGTGTCTTCATAATCTTTAAGCTTCTCTAAAAGCTTTTGATTGTGCAAAACTGCCATGCTCAACTTTGTCTCTGCTTCTGTAAGACGACCCATAAGTTCACCAATATGTTGGTCTTGAACTTGTGTCATTACTTCATGGAAGCTACTCCTTTCATCTAACTGCATTAGAACGTGCCACCATCAATTGTTTTGTTAGTGAGCGTGTCTGTACTAGAGGCAGTGATGAAAGCTGCGCCATTTGTTAATTGGTTGGTGTTACTTGGAATGGTAGGAGTGTTAGTGAAGTTTCCGTAGTCGAGGTAGTAAGAACCTTCTTGGTCGTCCAATTTATCAGCATTAAGATTAGCAACTTTAGTAGTCGAAGCAACAACCATTGGCGAAGTGCCAGTGGCAACTGTTGAGGTCATTTGGCTGCTTACAGTAGTGCTAGTGAAGTTGCCTGTCCCACCATATATAAACGCATATCGGAATGATGAACCACCAAGGTTCAAGCCGTTATTAGACGCAGGGAAAAGAGTAGAGGTATTTAGTTTTAACTCATCATTACCACCGACCTTAAAGTCGATTTGGTCGTCTGTACTAGCAGTAATGCTAGTGTCAGCATCTGCATCAAGTATCAACTCTTGCCCATTCATGTCTAGGCTAGAAGCTACTGTAGCTGCTGTTATCGTTGGGCTACCTGCTAAGTTACCTTCTATGTTGGCTTTAAGTGTGGCTGTAGCGTGTCCAGTACCTGATGTATTAACAGTCGTAGTCGGTTCTGCTTGGTTACCACCAAAGAGTATAAACTTACCACTGTCAGATGCGTCTCGAACCATACCTGAGTATTTAGTCGTGCCGTCATCGACATACTTTCCATAGAAACCGATATCGACTGAATCTGCTGCATTGTTATCAGCGTACCTAACTATAGGGTCATCGACAGTAAGTGTCGAGGAATTGACTGTAGTGGTCGAGCCGTTCACTGTTAAGTCGCCAGTAACTGTAAGACTGCCTGACATAGTATCTGTAGTGTCACTTCTTAGAAAAGCACCCTCTCCACCGATTACTCTAATGTTATCGCTGTTGTCTCGATAGTAAAGCTTTTGATTGCCTTCAGTAAATCCGATTTCCCCTTTAGCAATATCGGAGGTAGTAGGAGCATCATTGTTTGTGACATTCCGTTTAATCTTGATTGTATTTGCCATTTATTCCTCTTTAGCTAAATGTTCCTGCGTCTACTGTAAAAGTTGTTAACCCTGAGTTTATTGATGTTTCAGAAGCTGCTGCTGCTGAAGCTGAACTTGCTGCTGCTGTTGCACTTGAAGCTGCACTACTTGCGCTTGATGCTGCAGCATTAGTATTAGTTAAAACTGAATTTTCTGCTGTGCTGCTTGTTCCGCTGTTTTTAAAAAAACTAGTTGTTCCTGCCATAGTTTTTAATCCTCATAAGTGAAATTAGGTTGAACAGCGTTGATGCCACCATTGAGCTCTTGATCATTTGCTTGTTCTTGAATCTCTTTTAAAAACGCTTGATATTTTGCTTCAAAATTTTGGCCTCTGTCGTCCAAATAAAAATCTGCTGCGTATGTTAAAGCAGCATATATTATCAAATCGCTGCCTATTGATGCTAACGTGTTTTCGTCACTATCCTGTGACATCGCATCAAATTCACCATAGTAGTATAATACAAGTGAGCCTGTTGCTGGTTGTGGATGAAGCAGTAATTTTTCTTGCTGGCGAGTAAAAGATGTTGGGCTACCAATGTGGTTGTTTTTGTTTAATTGGCGAAACTTTGACATTGGCACACGATTTAATTCATGCTGGTCATAGTAAACGCTTATTATTTCAATAAAATCACTTGGCAGAGATATACTTGCAGTTGTTGTAGAAATATTATGGGTTTTAAGTTTTTCGTTTGCAGGTGTTCTCAGTTGTCTTTGAACACGAGCAATGCCTTGATCTATAAATCGTGTTGTTAAACTTGTTGTTATATCACTACGATTTAGTAGCTCGTTAAAATGAGATTTTATGTTGCCGTAGTTCATAACTTTTACCTTTTAAATTCTCTTGTCGGTAGTTAAGAAATGTCCCATATCATTATTTTTAAGCCATTTTACAATGTCCCTAATTGGTGCTTTATATACATCTACACCTTCTTTCAGCATTTGTTCTGCTACTACTACTGGTATAGAAGCCATCTTTAGCATCTCGCCTGTGTCTGTATATCCACCTGCATCTTTTTGGTTTTTAAGTGCACTAATATATGAGTCTGGTATTTCTTGCGATAATGTTCTGTACAAGCCATCAGCGTCTTGTTTGACACCAACTTGATTGTCTAATATTTTCATATTTTCTCCTTAAGTAATGTGGATGCTCCCCGTAAGGAGAGCAAAATCGAAGAGCACCCACAAATTCAAAACTATGATAAGTAGCGAATTAGTCCTGAAGCTTTATAGTTTGTGTGCTTCAAGCCATATTCAGTAACCATCATGTGCATATCTGCATCACCAGTCTTCGCAAGTAGCTCGCGAGTCATTGGGCGCAGTTCACATATTTTCCAGTTTGCTGGATCATATAGGAATGCAACTGAAGTCTTTAGATGACGGTTCATAACGACACGCTGCTCACCATAAGGTGAAATATAAACGTCAACGACGTTCATCAGTGTGCGACCACCATTTACAAAGTGCTCTTGACGAGCGTTGCCAGAACCAACAGCACTTCGAGTAAATCCTGCAATAACTGTCGAATCTGCAGGTTTAATCATCAAGATCTGTGCTTCTGCACCCTCATCATATAGCTTGTCGCCAAGGTTAAGGATGTCTAGTTCAGTAAGTGCTGCAGCAGATGAACTAGTTCCGCCGTCTTCTATAACAGCAGCATTAATAACATTGTTTGCAGCATTAGAGCCATTAGAGTCATAGCCGTGAATATTAGCAGTCAAACGTGCTGCTGAACTTGTACCAGCGGAAGCATTGTTTCCGTTAGATGTTCTGTCACCAACAAGATTGAATTCTATATCGCGCTTAAATTCGGCAGCTTTTTTACTCAACTGGTAAGCCGTTTCTTGTGCTCGGCCATAAGCGTCAATTGCATCAGCAGTAGCTGATATTTTAATTGTCTTTGACTGAATTTGCGTATAATTTCCGCGCATTACTGTAGGTGTCAAAGTCAGATCAGAGGCAGTAAAACCTTCAATTTCTGCATTTTCTGCAGTTGCTGCAAGGCTATCTTCTTGCCACTGATATAGTGTGTTGCTCACACTTTCTTTTCCTATTGAGGAAAGGAAAGGTGTAGAAGTTGGCGTGATATTCGAAATTATATCGGAAATATCTTCTTTGATGCCAATCTGGTTATACGTAGTATACGTAGCCATTTGATTTTTCCTTATAGTTGGATGTTTTAATTAGCAGTCCATTTTGCAAGGAAGGCGTCTTTCGCGGCATCTGTGCTTCCTGACTTAGCTAAGTTTTCCATGGCTTGCTTTGTCACACGTTGTTTGCCGTTTACAGGTTTGGTTGCCCCAGATTTTAATACTCGTCTCGGTGCTAAAGTTTTCTTTTTAACTGCTACTTTTTTTCCTTGATCAAAGCGCATTGCTTTAAGCATTATTTTAATAGCATTTGGATCTACTAACTGGTCGACATCATTTTGTGTCAAACCTTGGCTGACTCCATACTGGCGTATATCATCATAAAGTTTTTCTGACCAATCAGGTATTTCCTTAGCAAGTGTTTCAATAGCTAATGCAGCTTTTTCTTTTGTTTGCTCTTTTTGAGCTGACTGCATAAGTTTCAAGTATTCATCTGCCTCTTGATTTAAGAAAGTATAATCCTCGTAAGCAGCTTGCGCTTCTTTTCTAAGCTGAGCAAACTCGTCTGCTTCCATTTGTTTGGATGCAAGCAGCATGTCTATTTCAGCGTAAGGTTTTAACTTTTCTTCAGCTTTACCAATTAAAGTCTGCAGTATTACTGCGTTCTTTTGTTGTTCAGCCTCAAGAGCTTTGCGTTGTTCTGCAACTTGTTGTGATTTTTGAGTAAGCGCTTTTTCTTGGCCATACAATCGTTTTAAGTCTTTTACAGATACTTCAAGTTCGTCTTCGCCAACTTTAATAGTAGTTAAAAAGTCGTCATCTACGACATCGACATATTCTACTTCTTCAGTTTCTTCGACTTGTTCTTCAAGGTCTATTTCTTCACTTTCGACAATTTCGTCTTGGCCTTCATCAGCTTCAACTACCTCTTCATATTCTTCGCTTACTTCGGTAGTTTCTGCTGCGCCTTCATCACTAGTATTTTCGGATGTCTCCTTTTTCGGAGAGTCCTCCCATCTGTTTAGAAAGGCATCAATTGCTGCGTCCACTGTTGGACTTTGTGGGTTCTCAGAGACGCTTTGAGTAGTCTCGGACATATATTACTCCTTCGATTTTAAGATTTGTTCTTTCATCATCACTTGTTGATTTAAAGTGTTGATTACATCGTTTAACGCCCGCGCTGAGTAGTAAGAGACATTTCTCTCATCGACTTGTAGCGGTTCAGTTGAAAAGAACACACTCACATGTTGGTCTAATAAACCTCTGACCGTTTTTGTGAATGCATCGTTCGAAAGCAGCGTCTCAGCCTGAGTTCCCTGCTCTATGATTTCTTGTTCTTCCATTTAGCTCTCCTTAAAAGTTTATGAATTTGGGCTAACAACTGCTGTGCGATCTTTAGCAGGTGTTGCTTTAGCAAGGTCAAGCTCTTTGTAAGCAATATCTGCTCTAGTTTCAGAGTCGAAGTCCTTGCGTTCTTCTTCACTATACTTAGAAGCAACATCAACCTCAGACTTAGCTTTATCTAGCTTCAATCTTTCAGCATCTATTTGTGCTCTGTATTGTGATTCTTGTTCTTGTAACGCCACTTTGCGTTCTTCAAGTTCTATTTGCTTCATTGCAATTTGTTGTTGCATTTGTTGCATTGGATCTGGTGGTGGTGGCTGTACTTGATCTGGTGGTGTTAAGTATGTGTCCACATCTTTTATACCAAGATTTAACAATGCGTTTCTTAGCATTGCGTACTTATTTTGTGCCGTATAAAATTGTTGTATGCCTGGGTCTTGAGAAAGCATTGCGTGTAGTGTTTGATACTTTTGTGCTTCTCTCTCTTGGTCTCCATAACCTAATTTGAAAGCAACTTCTACATCTCGTCTTTCTGCCCAATCTTTTGGATTTATTTCAACGTAGTTTCCTGCGACAGCAACAATTTTTTCAGAAGATTCGTTCTCAATTGCAAGTCTGTACACTTCTAAAAATAAAGGTTTAAGAAAATTGTTTGCAAAATTTCTTGCTATAATTTTAGATCGTTGTTGAGACAGGCTTACTAAATTTTCAACCATTGCAGCAGAGTTTTGCTTGCTCACTGCATCTTTATTTAAACCTTGTGAAAGTTTAGATATGCCACTTGTATTTTCTGCGTCTTCTTCTAGTTGGCGCATTGATTGAAACACAAATGGGTTCAATTGGTTCTGAAGTAGTGGAGTTACACCATCGGGTCTTGTTACATTAACAATACCGCCAAGTCTATTATCTAACAATTCTCGGGGATTTGTAAGTGAGCCTTTTGCTACTAGATATCTTGGATTAGTAGTAACTGACGCATGATCTAAAATCGAACGCATTAATGCAGTTCTTGCATTCTGTGTGGGAACAATTTTATCTGCAAAATTTTCGCCATGAAATGCGTGTGAAACTGGAATCGGTGTAAATACTAAAAATGGTCTTTTGTCTACCTGTTCTGTATCTAAAAGAGTATTTCCAGCAGACAGCACTTTAAATAAACGTGGTATGCCATCACCATCCATGTCAGCTTCAACATACGACTCATAGACAATAACTTCTTGCATTTGTTCTTGTCTGTGGTGTTCGTCAGGTGTTAGTTTTTGTGGTCCTGTCTGTTCGTGTCTATAGTATTTTTCATCAAAATTTTCGCCAAGCGGATCTTCATCGCTACTAATAGCTGCTACTAACTCTTGGTCAAAACCCATAGCTATTAAGTCTGCTTTTTTCATCTTTCTTCTGTGAGCAACAAAACCGTCATCTATTGCTGCAGACATAGGGTTTATTATAAATTCTTCAGGTGGAATAATATCTAATTTTACTTGGCTACTATTTGCAGATCTTACAATCGTACCCGACAATAATCCTGTGTCGTTCTCATTTAAATTGATTACATTTTCAACATCGTTTTGTGCAACGAGCATGTCAACTTCATCAGTTGTTAGCCCTTCAAATTCTTCTTCAATAGTTTGCGTATTTTGATCCCAATATACTTTTGCAACACCATTTCTAGCCATTAAGCCATCATGAATAATATCTCTAAAAACTGAAAAACCATCATTTTGTCGATGTATTATGTAGTTTGTGTAAGTAGTGCAAACTCTAGACATTTCGACATCTTCAGGTCCTTGTGGACTAAACTCAACTACGTCTGTTCCAGCTGAAAATGTTTCTAATAGTAGCGCTTTTAAGCCTTCAACATTGTCATAAACATCTTGGGAAATATAAGAGCTGTTGCCGTTTGATTGTCTCTCTGGTAATTCTGCGTGGTAGTACCGAAGCATTTGCTGGCGCTCTTCACTCAGATCGCCGTCGGAATAACCTATTGAACCTTTAATCTCGTCTCTAACGAGTGCCAATAGCTCATCTTCGGTAAGTGCCTTGAATGTTTCAGCCATTATATTGCCTCACTGTAATATTCATCATTTATAGGGACTGGTTCCCAGCCTTGTTGGTGTGCGTAATTGACAAAAGCTAAAGACATAACACAGTCGTCATGACATCCTGCTTCTGCTTCCATGCCACCTGTTTCTGTTTCAATGTAAGTAAGCATTTCGCGTAGCGTTAACTTGTCATTAATCTCTATGCTGTCTAATCGCAAAGATGCGCGCAGTTCATTTATAGCAAGTGGCTTACTTTTTGCTGTTGTCGTAAAACCAAGCTTTATTGTTTCTTTGTCACTTAATTTATCAACAATTATTTCTGTATAAAAATTTGAGTAATTATAATCTTTATATAATCTTGTGCATGTTAACAAACCGTGCGAATTGTTCTCGCAAATTATATGTGCATAGTTGTAAAACTGTCCAAGTCGTAGCAGCACCTCTGCAAAATAAT
>UEXM01000551.1_pt1 | contig 29858 bp, 27 predicted proteins | sample 1796661 | NCBI WGS metagenome assembly UEXM01 (sample SAMEA4772469, study PRJEB27181) | metagenome
GTCGAAGATGCGGAGAAGGTATACACAGGTTTGATGGAGCTCCTCGTTGATGATGAGATGGTCGAACAGTTTTATGCCGGAGATGAGGTTTACATCGAAGAGGGAAAGTGGAAGCTCTTCCCAAATCAATTCCTTATGTTAATTTCTTCCTCTAATCCAAAGAAATCCGCAATCTCAAGATTCCTTGGGTATAACACACCTCTACCAAAAATTGATGTGAAACATTGCTCCAAATCGTGGGGAATTAAGCCAAGAAACAAAGAGCAGACCTTCGCATATGACTTGCTGTTCGAAGATTCAGTTCCTTTGGTGACTCTCATCGGAAGAGCAGGATCGGGAAAGACTTTGATGGCCATCGCGGCAGGTCTCGAACAGACTCTTGGGCTGGGAGAAAGAAAATATAAGAAATTAGTTGTATCTCGCCCAGTCCAGCCTTTAGGGAAAGATATAGGGTTTTTGCCCGGAACAATGGAAGAGAAGATGATGCCATGGCTCATGCCTCTTCAAGATAACATGGAATACATTCTTGGAGATAAGTCGATGTTTAAATCTTATCTTGAAAAAGGACAAGTTGAGATTGAAGCTTTAACTTATATTAGAGGTCGTTCAATTTCAAATGCATTTATTATAATCGACGAAGCCCAGAACCTCACCGCTCATGAAGTGAAGACAATTATTACCCGAGTTGGCGAGAACACAAAAATTGTCTTAACAGGAGACATTGAACAAATCGACAATGTTTACACCAATGAGACATCAAATGGTTTGACCTATGCTATAGAAAAGTTTAAGACTTCCGAGTTGTCCGGACACGTCACCTTTACAAAAGGTGAGCGATCAAAGATTGCAACATTGGCATCAAAAATCCTATAAACTAAAAAAAACTTTTTTATTTACAAATGGAATCACTTCTGCTATAATTACTATAGGGGGGGTTGCTAATGTTAGGTTTTGTTTTGGGTTTTTTATATGGTAGTGTATTGGAGTATGGCATCCATGATGTCATTTTCCACAGATTAGGAAAAAAGAAGGGGTCAATGTGGGCTTATCATTTAAAAGGGCATCACGTTCTTTCTAGAAAAAATAATTTTGTAGACCTCACCGAAAGCAAGATTGAATCTTTAGGCATGATGTTGTTAATTCTGATTCATCTTCCAATTATTGTTTTTAATTTCGGTTTTTGGTTTGGAGTAACCCTTCACGCAGTGGCCTTTAACGTGCTCCATGGCCTCCAACATAGATACCCAGAATTCACAAAAAAATACATGAGGTGGCACTGGGAACATCACATGAAGGATTCTAATAAGAATTTCGGTGTTGTGACGCCTTGGATGGACTATTTATTTGGTACAAGAAAAAAGTATACCAAATAATTTGACATGTTCATCATAATAGGTTAATATATTAACATAGAATGGAGATAAAGAATGAGTTGGATTTTTGAATCGATTAAAAAATCAAAGAAAATGAAGGACCACTATGTCATGCACGATATTAACATTTTTATAAAAGATTCTCTTCCGGATGGAATAGATGTGGATTTTATATTGAAGTATATCTCTCAACGGATCCCTTCGTACCTCATGAGAGGTGTGGACATGATCTACATTGGTCAATTTAAGCAATTAAAAGAAAGAGAGGTTAATGCATTATTTGAAGATGGAGCAATTTATCTGACAAACGAACAAGATGATGATAAAGACATGATCGACGACATTGTTCATGAGATAGCGCACTCTATAGAACACTTATATGGTGATAGGATTTACGATGATAATTTGCTAGTGAGAGAATTTTTAGGAAAAAGGAAAAGAATTAGTTTAGATCTGGCCAATTATTCCTACAAACCTCCCAAAGAATTACAACACAAAATTGAATTCACGCAAGAAATAGATGACTATCTCTATAAAGAAGTGGGTTACGATGTCTTGTGGAATTTCACTAACGGATTATTCCCTTCCCCTTATTCAATCACTTCACTTAGGGAGTACTTTGCAAGAGGTTTTGAAGAATACGTCATGGAAAACAAGAAAGAACTTAAGAATGTTTGCCCTGTGCTATACAAAAAAATAAAAAAATTATATGAAATGGAGGAACAATGAAACATATATCTTATTCGGAACTTAAAATTTGGTCGGAATGCCCCTTTAAACATAAGTTGATTTACATCGATAAAATTAGGCCCTTTAAGGGAAATGAATTCACAGCTTTTGGAAAAGCATTGCACGAGTTGTGCGAATATGAAATAGCAGGAATCCTTGATGATCCGGAGGACTTCTTTGATCTAGCTTTCGAAAGAGAATTAGAGTCTATCTCCCTAGAGGAAAATAAACTTATAACAGAGATGAGAACTCAAGCTAAAAACATTATCCCAGAGATTACCCCTGCCGTTAAAAAGATGTTTGGAGAATATGAAGTATTTTCTGTGGAAGAAAAATTATATGAAGATATTAAAGAAATTGATTTAGATTATAAACTTAAAGGTTTTATCGATTTGGTTCTCAAGACAGAAGATGGCAAATATCATGTTATTGATTGGAAGACCTGCTCTTGGGGTTGGGATGCCAAAAAGAAGAACTCAAGGATGATTACATATCAATTAACTTTATATAAAAAGTTCTTTTGTCAAAAACACAAGATTGATCCCAAAATGGTAGAGACTCATTTTGCTTTACTTAAGAGGGTTGCAAAGAAAGATAATGTGGAAATCTTTAGGGTTACATCTGGTCCAAAGAAAATGGCAAACGCAACAGAATTGTTGGTAAGAGCACTTAAGCACATCTCAAAGAAAAATCACGTAAGAGATAGAAGATCTTGTCAGGGTTGTGAGTTCTATAAAACAGAGAATTGTAAATAAATTAAAAAAAATAAAAAAAGTTTAACTTTTTCCTTGACAACCTCCGATAAACATGTTATACTATTAATAACAACAAGAGGTATGCCTTGGAAAAGAAAATTAAAATTATAACAATTTCCGACCACCCACTCTCACCTTCCGGTGTTGGCACCCAAACAAAATATGTTTGTGAAGCTTTGCTTAACACCGGAAGGTACTCTATCATTTCGCTCGGTGGTGCGATTAAACACAATGACTATACTCCAAAAGTCGTTGAACCATACGGAGAAGATTGGAAAGTCATCCCTGTTAATGGCTATGGAACTCAAGAAATGATTCGTTCCATAATAAGAACAGAAAAACCAGATGCACTCTGGATCATGACAGATCCTCGATTTTGGGGCTGGCTTTGGCAAATGGAAAATGAGGTCCGCCCTCTTCTGCCAATTGTCTATTATCATGTTTGGGACAACTATCCTTATCCACATTTCAATAGAAAGTATTATATTTCGAACGACGCCATTGCTACAATTTCAAAAGTATCGGATGACATAGTTAAAAATGTAGCACCAGAAGTAAAGAGGAAGTACATCCCTCACGCTGTAAATGAAGATTTCTTCAGACCGTTCACAGATGAACAAATTGTGCAAATAAGAAAAGATTCCATGCACCCAGAAGATGTCGATAAAGTTGTTTTCTTTTGGAATAATAGAAACGCTAGAAGAAAACACTCTGGTACTTTGATCTGGTGGTTTGGTGAGTGGTTGGAAAAAAACAATCTCAAAGACAAAGCCTGTCTTATCATGCACACTGACATTAAAGATCCGCATGGTCAAGATTTAAATCATATAATAGAACATTTAAACTTGACCAATCGAGAAATTATGTTTTCAACTCAAAAGATTTCCCCGCAACACTTAGCTGGTATGTATAACATGGCAGATTGCACCATTAACATCTCAGATGCTGAAGGTTTTGGCCTTGCAACCCTAGAGTCTCTTTCTTGTGCAACCCCAATAATAGTTAATATGACCGGTGGCCTACAAGAACAAGTAACAGATGGCATAGAATTTTTTGGCGTAGGAATTATGCCAACCTCAAAGTCAATTATCGGATCCCAAGAAGTTCCATACATTTACGAAGATAGAATAGATAAGGGTCAATTCTTCTCTGCTTTGTCAAAAATGTATAATATTTCGAAAGAAGCTCGTAAAGAAATGGGCACGAAAGGTCGACAACATGTCGAGAAGAATTATAACTTTAAAGATTTCGAAAAAACTTGGGTTGATTTTATGGATGGAGTGGTTAAAGAAAACGGCTCTTGGGAAACAAGGAAAAACTATTCTGGAATTCGTTTTAAGGAGGTCGCATGAAAAAGAAAATTTTAGTTAAAGGTCCCGTCCTATCTCAATCAGGTTATGGCGAACAATCTCGTTTTGCTCTAAGAGCACTGAAATCTCGTGAAGATTTGTTTGACATTTTTATTCTCCCTACTGCTTGGGGTAAGACTGGCTGGGTCTGGGAAGAAAGTGAATTTCGTCAATGGATCGACGAAAAAATAACATTAACGCAAGTTCTCATTCAGAGAAAACAACTTCATATTGATTTGTCTCTTCAAGTGACAATCCCTAATGAGTTTGAAAAGATAGCACCAATCAATATTGGATATACTGCCGGTATTGAAACTCATATTTGCTCCCCGCAATGGCTACCAAAATGCAACGACATGGACAAGGTCTTAGTTGTATCTAATCACTCAAAGACTTCTTTGGTAAATACAGTTGCTCAAGCAACAAACCAGCAAACCGGTGAATCATTTCCATATAAGATTGAGACTCCTGTTGAGGTTGTATGGGAGAATACCCCAAGACACGAACCAGAAGAGATTAAAGAATTGAAATTAACAACTGATTTTAACTTTTTGGCTGTGTCGCAAATTTCCCCTAGAAAGAACTTTACCAATATGGTCAGATGGTTTGTTGAAGAATTTATCGATCAAGATGTTGGGCTTATTGTTAAAACCAATCTTGCTTCGAACTCTATCATGGACTGGGAGCACTTAGAAAAGCGCATTGCTGCCTTAATTTCTCCCTATAGTGAGCGAAAATGCAAAGTCTATCTTCTTCATGGGGACCTTACATCGGGACAAATGACATGGTTGTATAATCATGATAAAATCAAAAGTTTTGTGAACATTGCTCACGGTGAAGGTTTCGGTCTTCCAATGTTTGAAGCTGCTCGCGAAGGACTTCCAATTACAACAATTGGTTGGTCTGGTCAACTTGACTTTCTTCATAATGATGGTAAAGATTTGTTCAATCAAGTTGATTACACTTTACAGCCAATTCAACAAGAGGCTGTTTGGTCGGGAGTTTTAGAGAAAGATGCAATGTGGGCACATGCTGACCAAGGTTCATATAAAATGGCTCTTCGCAAGGCTTTCAAGAAGTCCGGTGAACTAAAGAAACAAGCACTGGAACTAAGGGAGATAGTCGAGAAAAAGTTCTCCGATGATGTTCTTTTTAAGGGATTTGTTACTGCTGTAAACGGAGAAGAAATTGATATTGATTCTTGGCTAGAAGAGTTAGAAGGAGAGTTGATTGAGCAAGATTGATTTTCTATACATTTCTGATTTCTTTTTGTCGGACGTCATCGGCGGAGGTGAATTAAATGATCATGAATTGTGCCACCTATTAGATTCGAAAAAAATTAGGTGCCATGATGTGAACAATCAGACTTTGAAAAAACACAAAGGTTATAAAATCATTGTTTCTAACTTTATCAATCTAAGTGAATCAATAAAGAAAGACCTTATGGAAAATCATTCTTACGTTATTTACGAGCACGATCACAAATATCTTAGATCTAGGAATCCGAGTACATACAAAAATTTCACCGCCCCAACGACAGAAATTATCAATCAGGATTTTTATTCAAAAGCTAAAGCGGTTCTATGTCAATCTTCTTTTCACAAGGAAATTGTTGAGAAAAATCTAAAAAATGTAAACACCTTAAATCTCTCAGGTAACTTGTGGTCCCTGCAGTCTCTGCAAGTGCTAGAAAAATTATCGAAAAAATCTAAAGATAATAGAGTTTCAATAATGATGTCTGGTATCTGGCATAAAAATACGAAAGAGACTAAGTTTTATTGCGACTCAAAAGGTTTTAAGTACGATCTTATATCTTCAAACAATTATTTAGAATTTTTAGACTTACTAAGCAATAATAATAAGTTTATGTTTTTACCCAAAACACCGGAAACCCTATCCAGAGTAGTAGTGGAAGCCAGAATGATGGGGATTAAAACAATAACCAATAAAAATGTAGGTGCGTCATATGAAAGTTGGTTTTCTCTCAAGGGAAAGGAGCTTATAAGTCACATGCACAACAAGAGAACAGAGATACCAAATATTATTAGAGAAATTATATGAAAAAAAACAATTTTAAAATTATAGTTCCGCTTTATAATGTCGAACAGTGGATCAAAAGATGCATACGCTCCGTGAAGCTTCAAGATTATGAACACTTTGAGTGCATCTTGGTTGACGACATATCGACAGACAACTCAGCTGAGTTCATCACGAAAGAGATCGAATCTGATACTCGCTTCAAACTTGTCCAGAATAATAATAAAGCCTATGCATTAAAAAACATTTCCGATACCATCGATGCTCTCAACCCAGATGATGAAGATATCATTGTAACTTTGGATGGCGATGATTGGCTAGCTGGTAAGAACGTATTGACTAGAATAAACGACATTTATAACGATAAAAAATGTTGGATGACTTATGGTTCATACATAGAGTACCCCAAGAACATTAGGGGAAGTTTTAGTAAGAAAATACCCGAAAATGTCGTTAAAAATGCACTATATAGATCTTCTCCGTGGTGTTCTTCTCATTTGCGAACTTTTAAGTGTGGCTTGTGGAGAAGAATTGATAAAAAAGACTTAGTTAACCCAAAGACCGGTAAATTTGTAAAAGCGGCATGGGATTTGGCATTTATGTTTCCTATGTTAGAAATGGCTGCCGAGAGAGCTGTTTATGTAAAGGATCTATTGTATGTTTACAATAGATCTAACCCTTTAAACGAAGATAAAGTAGACCATTCTTTTCAACTATCAGAAGAAAAAATGCTTCGTGGTAAAACCAAATATAAGAGACTTTTGGCGCTATGATTTATGTAGATTTAAAAGGAAGAATGTGCAATCAAATGTTCCAAATTGCCGCAGCAAAAGCACTAGCTTTGGAAAACAACAATAGTTTTCTATGTAGCCACAGTGTTTCTGGTATAAAGCCTTCTCTAGAGCAGACAAAAAGATATCGAATGACGATCTTTGAAAAAGTGCAGTTTGGAGATTTTAAAATTAATGAAAAAAACATAGATAGAGGTACTAACGATTTTTCTTACAAAGAGATAAACTATAAGAAAGATTTGTGTCTAGCCGGCTATTATCAGAGTGAAAAATTTTTTAAACACAGGGAAAAAGAAATAAGAGAAATGTTTCGTTGTTCTCCGAAAATACTGAAATTTATAGAGAAAAATTACCACCAACTACTACAGAAAAACAATACTTGCGCGGTACACATTCGAAGGGGTGATTATGTTAAATACAAAGAATTTCATAATAACCTAGGACTTGATTATTATAAAGCATGCTTTGCGCAAATGAAGGGAAAGTATTTTGTTTTTTTTAGTGACGATATCTCATGGTGTAAGAATAAGTTTAAAGATTTAGAAGCAACTTTTGTCGATACCAAATCTGACATCATAGATTTTTATTTAATGAGTATGCTTGAGAATCAAATAATCGCTAACTCTTCATTTTCCTGGTGGGCAGCATGGTTAAATACGAATAAAAACAAAACTGTGTTTGCGCCCAAGAAGTGGTTTGGAGTCAAAAATAAGGATCTTGTAACGAAAGACTTAATACCACCAGACTGGGAGATAATAGATGCATGAAATAATTAAAATACCGATAACAAATAATCCACCACGATGGAACTCTTCTCCACCACCACCCCATCAGCAATTAAAGAACATCGCATCCATAGGGCTCCCGGGAGACTTTAGGGATTATAATTATGATTCATCACTGGGGAAACTTTTAAAAGGCAAGAAAATAGCTTATGTATGTCCATCTCCTCACTTGAGAGGACTCGGTATGGGAAACTTCATTGATTCTCACGATCTAGTAGTCAGAGTTAACCTTGCTTATCATCAACCAGAGTCCGATTGGAAAGACTATGGAAAACGAACAGACATTCTCATCAATTGTTTAAATATTCACAAAAGATCGGCTTTACATGCTAACATGAATTTTACTAACTCTCTCAAGTATATTATCTGTTCGATGGTAAATGCACACACGTTACCCGTTGTCAACAACTTTCTAGCTCAACTAAAAGTGCCAAATCATAATGTTTGTGATGGTTATTTATATAAAATTTTTGAACAAGTGGGTACCACGTGCAACACTGGGCTTACTGGTATTATAACATTGCTGAATTATGACATAGAATCAATTTATCTAACCGGTATGACTTTTTTTAATATGAACAATTTTGGAAGCATCTATAATGATACATATCATGATGAGGCGGCAAAAAATAATAATTTCAAGAACACCAGAAATAAACAACCAAGCATCAAAGATCTGCGGATAGATATACACCAACAGCAACCCCAGATAGATTATTTTAAAAAAATACTCAAGTATCATTATCCGGATAGATTAAAAGTTGATGATTATTTGCAAAAAAACTTTAAAAAAATACTTGACAAGTGATTTATAACATGTTATAATGTTATAAATAAAGGAAAAAGTAATGAAAAGAGTTGTTGCGATGATCCCTGCTAGAATGGGTAGCAAAAGAATTAATAAGAAAAACATACGTATGTTAAATGGCAAACCTTTAATACAATATGCGATTGAAGCCGCAAAAGAGGCCAATTGTTTTGATGAGATTTGGATCAATTCCGAATCAGAAATTTTAAAAAACATTGCGAGTGACTCGGCAATTAAGTTCTTCAAAAGGTCGGAGTACATGGCTTCGGATGTTGCGACAAATGATGAATTTGCTTTAGAGTTTATACAAAATGTCGATTGTGACATTCTAGTTCAAATTCTTCCAACTTCTCCTTTTATTACGCCTCAAGAAATTAAAGAATTTGTCAAACAAATGACAGATAAAGAGCTTGATACTTTAATTTCTGTATCCAATCAGCAAATAGAGTGCGTATACAAAAACAAGCCCATCAATTTTGATCCAACAAAAGTAAGCCCCCCTTCACAAGAAGTAATACCAGTGCAGCCTTATGCATGTTCTTTAATGGCATGGCGAACAAACAATTACGTTGCAAACATGAACAAGTATACTTCTGCATATCATGGTGGTGACGGGGAAAAAGATTTCTTTGTTTTGTCTGGTTATTCAACAGTGGACATAGATAATGAAGAGGATTTTCAACTAGCAGAGATGATCTCTAGACATCTTTCTAAAAACAGTCACTTTGAGGTGCAATATTATGGCCACGAACATTCTGAGGTTGACGTTCCTTCGATTTTAGTTAAAGATGGCATTGTAGAGAACAATTTACATGATTGCAACAAAGAAGTGATAAACGTAAACGCTATCCGCAACGCAAACAATCCAAACACAAGCTGGAGCCACAGAATTGTAAATACAGAAAACAATAGTGCCACCCTGATACATCAACAACCCGGTGAAGGCAACAGAACTCATTATCATCCGGATTGGAATGAGTGGTGGTTTATAGTAGATGGGGAGTGGCATTGGGAAATAGACGGTGTTGTGAAGAAGATTAAAAAAGACGATGTAGTTTTTATCCCAAAAGGCGTTCCACATCGAATTGAAGCTATCGGCAAAAAACCAGCAATTAGGTTAGCAGTTAGCAGAGAAGATGTGGCCCATGTGTATCCATCATGATGGAAATTAATTTTCGAAACAAAACTGTTCTAGTGACCGGAGCCACCAGAGGAATTGGGTTCAGAATCGCCAATGATATGCTTGAAGCCGGTGCAAAAGTAATTGCAACAGGAACAACCCAGAGGACTTTAGAATTGCTAAATGATGATTTTACTAAGTTTTCCGTTGATTTTTCAAATCCGGATTCCACACAGAAGCTTATTGACTTCTTAGATGACAAGCAGATTGATGTCTGTGTTAATAACGCTGGTATTAATAAAATTTCACCAATTAATAATATTAATCAAGAAGATTGGAACACCATCTTAGAAGTAAACCTTACAGCCCCGTTTAGGATTATGAAGGCTGTCACCGCTAGTATGGTAAAGAACAACTATGGAAGAGTTGTTAATGTTTCATCAATTTGGGGAACAATTGGAAAAGAACAAAGGGTTAGTTATTCCTCAAGTAAATTTGGCCTCATGGGCCTAACAGTATCTTCCGCAGCAGAACTGGCAAGATACAATGTTCTCGTAAATTCTGTCTCTCCCGGCTTCACTTTAACAGATTTAACAAGAGACGTGTTAGGGCAAGATGGGATGGATAAAATATCCAAAACCATTCCAATAGGTAGAATGGCATATCCAAGAGAGATCTCAAAGGTGGTGATGTTCCTGTGTAGTAATCTTAACAGCTACATTTCTGGCCAAAACATTGTTGTTGATGGGGGATTTACGAATGTCTAAAATAACAATTAAATCCTACAGAGGAGATTATAGCGTTAGTTTTGATGATTCTGACATTAAGTTGCAAAACGGACCTTTTGTTTTGATTGACTCAAAAATCAACAAGCTGTATCCAGAGATAACATCCAGCCTAAATTTAAACAATGTTATTGTGATTGAGGCAAATGAGAAAAACAAGTCACTAGAGTTCTGTCAAGCAATGATTGCAAATTTGATTAAAAAAGGCATAAAGAAGAACCATAAGTTAATTGCGATCGGAGGCGGCACAATTCAAGATATAACCGGTTTCATAGCCTCAGTTTTGTTTAGAGGTGTTGAATGGTCATTCTATCCAACCACTTTGTTGGCGCAAGCAGATAGTTGCATTGGAAGTAAAACATCGATAAATTTTTTAAATATAAAAAATCTGGTTGGGACATTTTATCCTCCAAAAAAGATAGTTTGTAACACAAACTTCTTAAACACCTTGACCAAATCAGAAATAAAATCTGGAATTGGCGAAATACTTCACTATTATATTTATGATGGCAACCCAAGAACTTTTGAAATAACAAAAAATTATGATAATTTTTTAGTTGATCGATCCTCCTTGGCACCTCACATCCAAGAAAGCCTAAAGATAAAAAAACAAATGATCGAAAAAGATGAGTTTGATTCAAACCAGAGGCGAGTTTTTAATTATGGTCATACATTTGGGCATGCATTTGAAAGTCTAAGCAATTACAAGATACCACACGGCCAAGCAGTGACATTGGGAATGGACTTGGCAAACTACATTTCCTATAGGATGGGCTTTTTGAGCTTAGAAAAACTTAACCTACTGAGCCGCTTTTTAATTAAGAATAAACCGAAGTTTGATGTAACAGAGAGAATAGATGACTACATGACTCTTTTGTCAAAAGATAAGAAGAACATAAACAACTCGATTGTTTGTATTTTGGCTTCTGACTTTGGTCGTCTTTTTGTACACAAAGTGTACGATAAGAGAAGATTAAAAGATTTAATCTTAGATTTCTTTGGAGATGATAATGAAAAACATAGCTAGAAATAGTAAATTCAACATCAATGTTAACTTTAACAAGTCACTTGGTTCGTATCTCTTTGACAATAGGACCCAAAAAAAATTTTTAGACTTCTTTGGAATGTATGCTTCTTTACCTTTAGGGTACAATCACAGAGTTTTTCACACCGATGAGTTTAAAAAAGAAATGCTCGAAGCATCGACATTTAAAATCAATAATTGTGAGTTCGTCTCATCTGAGACAAACTCTTTTGATAATGAGTTTACTATGTTTGTGAATGACGGCTATTATAAAAATTTTCACTATACATGCACAGGAGCACTAGCTGTTGAGGCGGCAATCAAAGTGTGCATGCACAGATCAAATTACAAAAAGCCAAACATAGTTTCGTTCCGAAATAGTTTTCATGGCATTAACAGCTTGAGTTCTTTTATAACTGATCATTTCTGGCCGGCCAATAAAAAATTAAGTGGACTACCACAGGATTTTTCAACCAAGTTGAACTGTGACCTTGTAGAGGTCGAAGAACATCTTAAAAATAGTTTTGTGACCTGTGTTTTGGTCGAACCGATCCAATGCAGCGCTGGTGACATTCATCACGAGAAATGGTTTTTCCAAGGTTTGCGATCGTTATGTGACAGTTATGATGTCCCACTGATCTTTGATGAGATTCAAGTTGGGTTCGGCGGAACCGGCAAGATATGGTACCACCAGCATTTAGATATACTACCAGACATTGTGGTTTTTGGAAAGAAAACCCAACTTTCAGGAATTATGGTTAATAAAAATTGTAGTGGAGTTTTTGATAAAGATCAAATTACAAGATTAGAAGTGACTTGGGATGGAGATGTTTTAGACATGATAAGATGCAAGCACATCATAAGAGCGTATAGAGAAGAAGATATAGTAAACTCTGTCACTAAAAAAGGGCAACTTTTAGTCACAAGTTTATCAAAAATAAAAGGATTGCGCAAAGTAAGAGGTTGTGGGTTGATTATAGCTTTTGATACGAAAGATCGCAAAACCCGCGATGATTTAATAAAAAAAATGTATGAAAATCAATTGATTTGCAATAAAACCGGTGATCGATCAATACGATTACGACCAAACTTGGCAATCTCCAATAGTGAAATTGACAGTGCTTTGGGAATCATTGAGAAAGCATGTGGAGAGATAAGATGTTAATAGATTTTGAAAATATAGAGCAAAAGTGCAAAATTGCGTGTTCTTCGAAAGATTACAAAGTTTTGATTAATAAAGTAAATAAAGCAAAAAAGATTTACTTGATAGGCAATGGTGGACTGCACTTTGTAGCATGTCACATGTCCACCGATCTTTCCAGACTAATACCAGACAAAGCGGTATTTTCATTTGATAGCGTAGGTTTCATCACCTCTAATGCAAATGATTACGGCTATGAAAACTTGTTTACACGTTGGTTAGAAACAATCACATCAGTCGAGAATCCAAGTGATTGCCTAATCATTGGACTCTCATGTTCTGGCAACTCATCAAATGTAATTAATGCATTGCACTGGGCAACGGAAAATGGCATACCCACTTTTCTAATTAGCGGAGAAAAATCAGAAATTTTAAGGCAAAACATAGATGAGCTTTCTATTAGGTGCAAATACTTTCACACTGTGGAGGTGTCAATAATGATGATATTTTATGATTTGATACACCGTACTGGAAATAGATGCCCTTCAATCAGACAAGAAAAAGAAAGACTGGCTGATTCTCCACTCAGGAATACTAATGATTAATGAAAAAGTAAAACTAAACATGGTCGGAGGTGGATTCCAACATGATGTTTGTTCGGTTGCCTTAAATGCAAATAAATTTATTAAATGGGACAAAGACAAACATGAGTCGAATGTTTCCATTCACATTGATTCCGCGATCATTAACACACCAGTGAACCGATCCAAAATTAATTTTGGATGGATAGCGGAAGCATCAGTGATAGTGCCGAACACTTTAAATGTGGTTGCCAACAATGTCGAGCGCTATAAAAAACTTTTTAAATTCATTTTTACTTATGATCCAAGGTTGCTAAAACTAGACCCAGATTTTTTCAAATATGTTCAACCGCCGGGCTTATCTTGGATCCAAAATAAAAGAGTTTATAAAAAAAAGAAATTAATTTCTTTCATTGGATCTAACAAAGTTATGTGTGAAGGTCACGGATATAGACAAGCCATGATAAATAAATATAAGAACTTAGTTGATCATTATGGTAGAGGCTTTATCGGAAGAGAGTTGCCGTTTACAGTAAAGGTTGGATCTGGTATCGAGTCTGGAAAAATCATAGGACTGAAAGATTATATGTATTCTATAGCCATGGAGAACGCAGTCTATGACAATTATTATAGTGAAAAAATAGCTGATTGTTTCGCCACAGGGACAATACCGATCTACTGGGGATCGAGGACCATCGAGAGACACTTCGACGTCAACGGGATTATATTTTTAGAAGATATAGCTGATTTAAGTAAATTAGGCCCTGAGTTATATGAGAAGAACCTTGAATCGGTAAAGAATAATTTAGAAACTTTAAAGAATATGAACACACCAGAGGATTTTCTTTATTTAAACTATCTTAAAGATGCGATTTAGAAAACCACAATAACAAAGGAGCACTCAAGTAAATGATTAGACTAGCAGAAAAGATTATAGATGAAAAAGACATTTCAAGTCTCGTAGGATGGCTACAGCAAAGCGACCGATTCACCAAGGGAGAGCAAACGTTGATATTTGAGAGTGAGTGGTCAAAGTGGCTGGGTAGCAAATACTCTATTTTTGTTAATTCCGGATCGTCGGCAAACTTATTGATAACTATGGCCCTGCTATACTCCGGAAGGTTGAGAAATAGAAAAATAATTGTCCCATCCATTAGCTGGGTGACCACAGTCTCTCCGGCTATTCAGCTTGGAATGACTCCTATTCTGTGTGATGCCGACCCAGATGATTTGGGGCTTGATGTTGATCATTTTACAAAACTTTGCGAAGAGCACAAACCGTCTGTTGCTTTCCTAGTTCATGTTTTGGGTCACGCAAACAAAATGAAAAAGATAATTGAAGTTTGCAAAAAATACGATGTTTTACTGGTTGAGGATACTTGTGAGGCTTACGGAAGCGAACATCAAAACCAAAAATTGGGAACCTTTGGCATTGCCAGTACACACTCTTTCTTTTATGGCCATGCGATGTCGACAATCGAAGGCGGTATGGTCAGTACAGACGATCATGACATGTTCAATTTAATGCTATCACTTCGTTCTCATGGTTGGCTCCGTGATAATGATGCCTCATTTAAGAAGAAAATACTTGAGAAATATGACATGAGTGATCCATTTCTAGAAAATTATTTTTTTGTTTATCCGGGACTTAACATTCGCAACACCGATTTGAATGCTTATTTAGGTCGCATTCAAATGCAAAAAGTCGATCGTTATGTAGAAAAGCGAAACCAAAATTATAACCGGTATTTTGACAATCTATCAGACCATGTTTGGGTTCAAAAAAGTGATACAAGTTTAATTTCAGCGCTCTCTTTTGGATTGATTCATAAAAAAAGAGCTGAAATTGCAAATAATTTAATTGAAAACAAAATTGAGTGCCGACCCCTAATTTGTGGGTCGATTCAAGAACACCCTTTCTGGTATACGAGATATGATAGGGTTCATTTGCCAAATGCCACGAGAGTGCACCAATTTGGACTTTATGTCCCTTGTCATCAATCAATGACTGAAGAACAGGTTGATTTTATTAGTGATATTATTAAGGATAGTATATAGTGGAGAAAAAAATGAAATGTAGAATTTCTGGTAAAGAAACAATAGAGGTTTTTAACTTAGGGAAACTTCAAATGTCTGACTTTGCCCTACCCGGCGAAGACCCTCGGACTGGGGTTGGAGAGCTTAAGATGATGCTGTGTATCGAATCAGGGCTCTTGCAGCTAGACAGCATAATACCACCAGAGGAAATGTATGGAAAATACTGGTATAGATCTGGTACCAACGACACAATGAGGCAAAAATTAAAAAATGTAGCAGACTGTTGTTTTGATTCTATTGAAACGACCGAGGGTGATGTGTTTTTGGATATCGCCTGCAACGACGGCACCATGTTTGAGTATGTCCCAGATTATATGATAAAGATTGGAATCGACCCCGCTGATGATTCATATGCAGTAGAATCCTCTCAAAAAGCAGATGTTATTGTGCAAGATTTTTTTAGTGCAGAGGCATATAGTCGAACCAAGTATGCTGAATTAAAGCCAAAAATTATTACAACGATTGCGATGTTTTATGATTTAGACGACCCACAACCATTCGCAGAGGACGTCTACAAGATCTTAGATAACGATGGAATCTGGGTATTGCAATTGAGTTATACTCCCCTGATGCTTAAACAGTTAGCTTTTGACAATATTTGTCATGAACACATATGTTATTATTCCTTAAGTTCTATAAAATATTTAATGAATCGTGTTGGTTTTGACATTGTGGACTGCGAACTAAATGATGTGAACGGAGGCAGCTTTAGAGTATATTTGATGAAGAAAGACTCAAACAAAACAAAGTTCAGAAACCAACAAGAGAGAGATGTTGCAAATTTTAGAGTCAATTCTTTGTTAGAGTATGAGAAATCGTTAAAGTTAAATGACCCACAAACTTATATTGATTTTTATCACGAAATTTGTAAGTTACGTGACAATACAGTCTCTTTTATTAATAAAGAAAAGTCGAAAGGTAAGTCAATCGCCGGATACGGAGCATCCACAAAGGGAAATACACTACTACAGTGGTATGGATTAACCAACAAACACATCGATTACATCGCAGAGCGTTCCTCATATAAGTTTGGATTAGAAACTGCTGGAACCAAAATACCAATTATCACGGAGGTCGACATGAGAAAAGACCAACCAGATTATTTACTGATCTTGCCATGGCACTTTATTAATGAATTTGCCACCAGAGAGATTGAATACATCAAAAAGGGTGGCAAATTCATCGTCCCATGTCCAAAATTTCTGATTTATCCGGACGAGGGTAAATAATGAACATTTTAGAAGAACAAGATAAAGTCCTAGTAACCGGAGGAACTGGTATGGTGGGTAAAGCCTTGCAGGAAATTATGCCCCATGCAACTTATGTTGGTAGTGAGTATAATCTAACAAAATTTGATCAAACACTTGAGCTCTTTGATCAAGTCAAACCACAATTCGTCGTTCACTTGGCAGCTAAAGTTAGTGGAATGAAAGGTAACATGGATGCATTGGGAACTCACTATACGGACAATGTCCTTATGAACACTAATGTATTGGAAGTTAGTCGTTTGTTTAATGTATCAAAAGTTTTGTCGGTCCTAAGCACATGCGTCTATCCAGAATTTGCAAAATTACCTTATGTGGAGGAAGACATTCATGAAGGAATGCCACACTACGGAAACATAGGGTATGGATTCTCCAAGCGCATGTTGGACATACAAGCAAAAGCATATCATGATCAATACGGAAGCAACTTCATTAACATTATTCCCAATAATCTTTTTGGCGAGAATGACAACTTTAGCTTGATTAAAAGCCATGTGATTCCCGCTATAATTAGAAAAGTCTATGAAGCGAAAAGAGACAACGCTAGTATTACACTATGGGGCGATGGGTCTCCGTTGCGAGAGTTTACATATTCTAGAGACTTAGCCAAAATTATTATTTTTATGTTCGATAATTATAACAACCCTGCTCCAATCAATGTTGGTAATCCAGGCGAACACACAATTAAAAAAATCAGCGAGATAGTGTGTGAATTTATGCAATTTGAAAATAAGATTGTTTGGGATACCACCATTAGCAATGGACAGTTGAGAAAACCATCTAATAATAATAAATTTTTGGATTTGGGTTGGCAAAATAATCAATATACTGATTTTCAAACAGCTATAGAAAATACATGTAGTTGGTTTATTGAAAATTATGAAAACGTCAGAGGAGTAAAATGAAAACAGCAATAATAACTGGAATAACCGGCCAAGATGGGTCTTACTTAGCAGAGATTTTATTATCCAAAGGTTACCGAGTTGTCGGCTTGAAAAGACGGACATCTTTAATTTGTACAGATAGAGTGAATCATTTGATGGAAGAAGAAAACTTTATCTTGAGATATTATAGTCTACATGATGCCGGTTCCTTTTACCGATTGATAAGTGAATACAATCCGGATGAAATTTACAACTTAGCCGCACAGTCTCATGTTAAGGTATCTTTTGAAACACCCGAAGAGACCGTCGCTACCATTGCCATGGCAACACTCAGGATACTGGAGGCAATTCGAATATTGAATCCGAAAATAAGATTCTATCAGGCATCTTCTTCCGAGATGTTCGGAGACAATCCAGTGCATCCCCAAAATGAAAAAACAGCGCTAATGCCGGCCAGTCCATACGCTTGTGCAAAGGTGTTCGCGCACAACATCTGTAGAAATTATAGAGAGTCTTACAGATTGCACATTTCTAGTGGAATACTTTTTAATCATGAGTCACCCCGCCGAGGCGAAACATTTGTTACAAGGAAAATAACAATGGCTGCTGCTCGGATAAAACTTGGTTTACAAGACAAACTTTACTTGGGAAACTTGGACGCCAAAAGAGATTGGGGTTTTGCCGGAGACTATGTAGAAGCAATGTGGAAAATGGTACAACAAGACACGCCTGATGATTATGTCATAGCCACCGGTGAGACATATAGTGTAAGAGAGTTTTTAGAAGAGACTTTTAAGATAGCTGGCTTAGATATCAACAAACATGTTGAGATAGATCAAAGATTATTTCGACTTCATGAAGTACCACTCCTATTAGGTGATCCAACAAAAGCGAAAGAGAAGCTAGGCTGGGAGCCTAAGACAAAATTTAAACAATTGGTTAAAATGATGTACGAAAAAGACTTAAAAGCGATAGGGGAAAAATGAAGGTTTTAGTAACCGGTCATAAAGGATACATAGGCGGTCACTTGTTTGATGCACTAACCGAGCTCGGCTATGAGACTACAGGTATTGACTTGAAAGAAGGTCATGATATAGCCCATTGCCTCCCAAATCTAAACTTTGATTATGTTTTTCACTTGGCCGGTTTTCCCAGAGTAGAATATTCGGTCCATAACCCGTCCTACACTTTAAGGCAAAACGTTCTGGTTACATCTACCTTATTGGAATGGGCAAAGGCCCACGCGGTAAAGAGGTTTATCTTCTCTTCATCTTCATCTGTCGTCGGTGATGGCGATGGCCCAAGATCACCTTATGGTATGCATAAACTTATGAGTGAGATGGAGTGTGAATTATATTCTAAATTATATGACCTAGATACAGTATGTCTCAGGTATTTTAATGTTTATTCCGAGGATCAAGAATATGGTGGCTCTTATTCAACAGCCATCTGCGCTTGGTTACATATGATGAAGTTAAATAAACCATTGAGAATAGACGGTGACGGAAACCAATCCAGAGATCTGATACATGTCTCAGATGTTGTCTCTGCTAACCTTTTTTGCATGCAACATGACGCCCCCTTTGAGGGTAAGCATTTTGACGTAGGATCCGGAGAAACAATTTCTTTTAACCAGATTAAAGAACTTATAAATGATAGTTGCAATGTATCGTGGGTTTCTGCCCCGGAAAGAGCCGGCGATGTAAAACATACAGAAGCAAATATTTCAGAATTAAAGGACCTTGGGTGGTCACCAAAAATTTCCATCCGCGAAGGTTTAAGAAGATGTTTCAACAAAGGAGAAAAAAATGAAAGATCATAAATTATCAAATCAAGCCGTCGGAGCAATCATGATGGCATTACAAAAATCACTTATGGAGCAAACTGACATTGTCCCGGTTCTTAGGAATTTCAACATTCAAGTTGACGATACGGGAGAACTCGTGGTTGTGAACCCTCCAAAGGTTGAGGTTAAAACTCATGCCCCCAAGAGTCCCGTCTTAAAAGGCCCTTTGTAGTGCCAAAATACTGCTATAAATGCCAAGAATGCGAGCTTGAATTCGAAACAAGGCATGGGATAAAGGAAAAACTTTACGATTGTGAAAATTGCAATAATACTGGAAGTTTAAGACGAATCCCGCAATTGACCAATATAGTGAGAACCAATCATGAGGTCGGAAACCAAAAGATTGGGACACTGGTCGAAGAATACATCAAAGAAAACAAAGAGATTCTAAAACAAGAAAAGAAACAGAGGATTGAATACAATGACTAGTACTATAATATTATCAATTTGCTTAGGTTTATCTATTGTGGTCAATGCCTTTTTCTTTTGGTATAACAGGCAACTGTTGTCCAGAATCTCTTTTATTTCCAATAATTTAGATGACTTAGTTAGGATGGTTTCTAATTATCGAGACCACCTCACTTCTGTTTATAATATGGAAATGTTTTATGGAGATGAAACATTAAAGTTCCTTATGGCGCACACTGGAGATCTCAAGGAGTTACTTGAAGATTACGAAAACGTGCTGTACGTAACGGAACCCATTGAAGAGGTTGAGGTGGCCGAAGAAATTCAACAAGAGGAGTCAAACAATGGCACGACGCAAGTCCAAGAAGAGAATGTATTTCACGCAGGTACACGAAGACGCAATTCTTAAATATTGTGTATCCGGATGCAATAAAGAAAAAACAATTTTGTATGTCGATCTCATACAACCAGCTTTCAGCGAGATGGTTGATAAGATTGTATACACCTATAAGTTCACAACGCTACCAAACATCGATGAGCTAAGAGATGACTGCAAGGTATGGTTGACAACCATATTGGCCAAATACGATCCTAATAGGGGCTCTAAGGCTTTCTCCTATTTCTCTGTTATAACAAAAAACTGGTTTATACACAAAGTAAAGCAAACAGCGAAAAGAGCAAAAAGGGAAGTCAATTACACAGATGCTCTCCGCGAGATTGACGAAGACAAAATTATGTGTTACAACCCTTATCATGAAGAGAGGGAGAAAGAGGAATTTTGGGAAAACCTTTCACATGAAATAGAAGGTTGGTCAACTGATGACATGAATGATAATGAAAGAAAAGTTTTTAATGCTGTCCGAACCTTACTGAACTCCGTTGAAGATATTGAAATATTCAACAAAAAAGCGATCTATCTGTATCTTCGAGAGTTGACTGGGATGAACACAAAACAGGTTGTATCTCAATTAAATAAGTTTCGAAAGAAATATAAGTTGTTTCGTGATGATTGGTACAATTCAAAAATATAGTCAAAATCTATTTACTTTACTATGAGCAAGAAAGTTGATAAATTTTTACAAGAAGCGATCGATAACATTAGAGATGATCGTGAAATAACTCGCGAGTTGTTGGATGATGCCATTAAGTGGTTGTCTAAAGATGAATCGCGACACCAAAATATTGGAATAACTTTGTCCAAATATGTTGAAACACTCCAAAGATCAAATGAACAATTGGTCAAAGTCGCCACGTTAATGTCAAAAAACGAGGGTTCTGGCGATCTAACAGATTCCGACATGGAAGACATCTATAAAATGATCAATAGGGAGAATAAAGATGGGGATTCAAAATAATTTCTTCACAGCATTTTATTCTGCTCTAGGAGATCCAAAAAACTATTATTCCTTCCAGAAGGAAATGATAACAAAAGCGATGGAAGACCTTTATTTAAATACATATAGAGGTATGTCTACTTTTGAGGCAACAGTTATTCAGGTGAACCCCCAAAGTGTTAACACTCAAACACAATCCTTGGCGGTTAGAGTTAGGCCAATAATACACGACATGTTTATTCCGGAACCTTGTTCGAAATTTTTAACATCTGAAAAGATGAGAAAATCTGTTATTTCAATGCACCCTGTGGCTTATTCAATAACAGCAGAAGACAACATTGGAGATAATTCCGGCGCTAAAGAGATAGGGCAATCAATTCAAGTCGGCAATACTGTAGTTTGTTATTTCGGTTCTGGTCCAAATAATTCTGGCCAATTAAGGGGATTGTCTTTTGACCCTTCAACAGTCAAGAGAGGTTCTGGTATCGATTATAATTGCCTCAAAGGTTTAGAACAGGAAAGATTAGGGGATCGTTTTGAGTCCGGTCAATTCCAGCCAATGGTGACAGATCCAATTTCAAGTTCCTCCATAAAGTTCGAACAGGATTTGCAAAGATTATTGGAGTCTCGGGGCCTACCTTTTCATGTGACATCCCGAACCAGAACCGTGGAGCAACAGATGGCCGCTATTAAATCAAAATACGACAACAACGGCAGAGATGAGGTTATAAGTACCTATGGGAAAAATACCGGCACACAATTGGTATCGGCCATTGAATCAAAAGACACAGCAAGATTTAGAGAGTTAGCATCAAAATCAAGCAAACACCTTAAAGGAAACGCTATAGATGTTAGAACTTGGCACTACACGGATGAGCAAATGTCCGTTGTCCTAAAATCGATTGAGGAACTTATTGGTCCGGGCAAAGCGCTGGTTGAGCCGATTGGCAATTGTTGGGAAAAATCCGGAAGAAACCTTAAGAATGCCAAAAGAAAACAGGGCAACAAGGCAGGAGAGGGCAATTGCTACGGAGAACATATACATATCGATGTTCCAACAGACTATAAGAAAGGCAGATAAATATGAGTTTATTTAGTAAACACTACAATCCGTGCTTTAAGAGCACAACAGATGAATATACAAAAGAACAGGTAAAGTTAGGCGTTGGCTCATTGGGATGCGCAAACGTAACCGAGTGTATTCCTGTGTTTGATAAGGCTCCATGCGAAAAGGTATACAAGGGAGGCCACAACTCTTTTATTGTTCTAGGGAGAGATAGAAACTCTGACTGGCTCTCCGGTAGAGGTGGTGAAGGCATGACCCAATCAGGAATGATTGATATCGTTGTTGGTCGAGGTCAATTATTGGCAGAGCAAAATAAGAAAAATAAAAAATCTCCTTATGATGGTCTCGATAGTTTGGGCCCAAGCTTTGCAACAGACGCGGCAAGGATCTATATCACACAAGCAGCAAAGAACATTGATCAATATTTTGCGATAGAAAGTGGTGGTAAATCTAGCGCCGGTAAATCTGCGATAGGATTAAAGGCAGACCATGTCCGGATTATTGGTAGGGAGACTGTTGGCATACACGCTGGACGTGGTAAATGGGAAGGTCTTGGTGCCGATGGTGAAACTAACTGCTTAGGTCAAAGGCTCGAAACAGGAAGAATTGAACTGATAACGTCCAAACCTGATGAATTGGAGCCAATGGTCCTAGGTACCCAGTTAATAAATTATTTGAAAGAAGAGAATGAATTAGTCAGAAACATGTTAAAACAGTTGTTCCAATTACACATCAATATAGCTTTGATTAGTGGTGGTCTAACTGCTGTACCCGGTATGGCTGCAATAACATTACCAATTATTAAAGAGTCTGGTGCTGGGGCTGTTGACCAAGTGTCCGAGACTTTTAACAGTTATCTTAGAGAGTTGGGTGCATTAGACAATGATTTAATTCCCGGTGATGGTTATTTATTGAGCAGAAGTTGTTTTGTTAGTAAGTGAGGAATTAAATGGCAGAATCAAAATTTAAAAATTTACAAGAAGATGTTTGTGAGTTGACCAAAAAAGAACAGGAAGAGGAAATTGATAAAATTTGCCCAACCTGTATTCCCAATCCTAATTTCTTTATACCAGACTGGAGGAGAGATCCGACTCCTTTTTTAAATGAAAAAACTTGTGAATACATGATACCAGTCTCTCTTAATTCATTTGGAAATTTCTATACAGAGAAACTAAACACACTCACAGCAACAGAACGTGGAATAGTTCCGGAACAAGTATCAATTGAAGAAGAAGGTGTAAAGTTTTATGAAAATGGCGAAGTTTTAATCAACATACCCTTCAACACCTTGCTCAAGTCCTATGTCCGCCCAGCAATTCGAAAACTTTTAAGATTTTACAATAAACTTGAGACAGATGAGATTGTTTGCGCATCTGCACAGCCGCTGGATGAAAGATTAGCAGCGGAGAATGAGGCTATTTCTCAAGCAGCATTGACTGGCGGAGCGATTGGCGCTCTTGGAGGTGGCGTTGGAGCTTTGGTCGGTGGAGCAATAGGAGCAGCCATTGGTCAAGTTACCACCGGTTTAGACAGAACTATTGAGCCATGTTCGGGAATTTTTGGCTTGGATTATGAAGAGTTTATCGAGATCAGAGAATATAATAGCTTTGAAACAGTCAGGGTTAATCGAGCAATTTCTCAAACCTTTCCGGAAATTAAAAACTTAAACGCTTTGGAATTGTATGGCAGAGTTAAAGATTATGACTATATTGGCAACTCTAAGTTCCTAACAGTATTGGTCGCAATACCGGCATACATTTTCGATGCGGTCCCTAATGCTCCTGATCTGGGATCCGTTCGTACAACGCAAGACAAGGTGGTTCTCGAGACTCAACCGTTTTTAAAAGATCTTAAACTGTTTAAGTCTGCAATGAAAACATTCACAGGATACCAAGCCTACTTTCATCAAACCGAGCAAGGGTTTTTAGCGTTTCAAGAGAGTGGAAACAAATTCTATATAAAGTTCTACGCAGACTCTCGCATCGATAAGTTTCGAAGCAAGCTGGAAAACTTACTAGAGGCGAATGGCTTTGAACTAAAGGAAAGCATTTTTGGTTCGCGCCCCAAGAAGACTCCTTTTGATATTGAGATAACATTTGATAAATTAGACGAGAAAAAACCTTTCACTGTGAAAACTGTGAGAGCGAGATTCAAAGATTGTCCCTATGTGGAGTGCTCCAACGGCCTTGATTCTTTTATCGAATATACCCAAGCAGATCAAACAATGCTTGGCTATGTTGCCTCGATAAATCAAATAGGTAATGAGCTAAAAGCCAACACGACGCCCCCATGGCTTGACTTTATGGTTAAATATACATTTCCCCAATTGACTGTGAACTATGGATCCTCAAATCAATATGAGGATAATTGTCCCCTGTTGGATCTCAATAAAATTGACGATTTCATTTTTGATCAAGCCTTGGATTATATGGAAGCAGTCGCTTACCAGTTAAACAAAAACAAGTGCAAAACTTTAGAGAAGAAAAATGAAGCGCGCAAGCCATTTGTGGACTTAATAGAGGATCCGATCAGACAATCGGTATTTCAATTGGATAAAAATGGAAACCCAAAATATGAAGGAGGGAATGGAAGTAGGCCCATCTATACTCCGGAGTTTGACAAGTTGATACAAAACTTTGAGAAGAAAAGAAATGAGAATCCTTCTAGCGATACAACAAAAGACAAATTAATCAATATATCTGCCGGATCGACAAGTATCTCCTCATTGTCTGAAATCACTTCTATCTTGGGTGGTTGCAGTATACAAAAATTGACGATTGATGCCATGAAGTGTATTATGGCCGGATTGAGCTTGGATGAGGCATATTATACTTTGATTAAGAAAATGCTTTCAACCATTGGAGAACAATCTTTAGAGGTGTTTATCGGCGCCCTTCCGGCAAGCAAACAACAGCAAATTAGAGAAGAAGTTAAAAAACAATTTGGAGACATGCCATTTCCATGGGAGCCCGGATGGGATGGGGGAGACGCCGGAGAAGCTTTGACGAGAACGGCAACGGAAGCATCGGAAGGAAATTCAAAACAACAAAAGAAAGCATCAGAAGAAAGCGCATCAATTGATCAACAAATTAAGATCTTAGAAGCAAGGATACAAGAACTGAGAGATCCGCAGCTTGAAGAGCAATATAGTGAGCGAATAATTCAACAAGCAGAAGATCTAGAAAACCAAAAAATTCTTAAAAGGCAAGAGATTGATGTTATTTCTTTCGAAATTGACTCTCTTAAGTTAGATTTATCTGTAGCGACCACATCTCTACAGGCAGCAGAAAGCACTATTGCGTTTGTGCAAGAAAACTTTCCCTCTTTTTTGTGGGCATCGAACGAAGACTATAATAGAGCCCTGCAGAATAAACAAACTGCTAATCAAATAATCAATGATTCAAATGTAAAAATCGCCTTTAAAGAAACAGAAATCCAGACTCTTGAAGAAGAAATACAACAATTCCAACTACAACAAAACACTTTAACAACGACTAGTCTCGACCAATATAAACTTATAATCGACACAGAAATACAAAAAATACTAAAAGAAATAGAGGAATTGGAAAAAAAGAAATCTCCAAGCGATCAAACAGCGGAGGATCTTGAGGAATATAAAGATTGGGACTCCAAAACAGAAGAAGAAAAGCAAAAAATCATAGAAGAGCAAAAGGCAAAAACTGTATTGTATAAATTAAAGCCCGGAGATGAAATTCAACAAGGGACTCTGGGAAAAGCCGCTGGAAATGTTCAAAAAGTGATAACGCAAGCATACATCGATGCAATCATGAATACTGCCACAATACGTGAACTACAGACGGCCATTGAGTCTGTTCCCGGAATTGGACTGTTATCTTTGTTTGTGTCTAACGTACGTTGTGAAAATACACCTCTGATTTATCCTCCGATTGATAGCTTCCTCAACACACTAACATTGGACCCTTGTCGTGGTGGTGGCCCAAAATTTGCTCTTCCGTCCTTTCAAGGGTTAAAGTTTCCAACCAACTTTAACTGGTTAGAATTGGTCGGAGAAGCATTGTATATTTCTCTGAAAGAATTGATCAAGAAACTAATCATGGCCATGATAATGAAATTGGGTCAAATGCTGCAAGGAGATATTTGCAAATCAATTGCAACAATAGGTCAAGCCGCAATAGATGATGGATTCGCAGGTGTTGTCGGAGAACTGTTCTGCCCAGACGCAGCTAATGACAACGAAGCGCAAAAAGCAATATTATCAAACGCTGGTGCATCTCCTGCCAATGGTTCCGATAGAGCCTATAGAGACTTGGCAAATGCCCTCTCGGTTTCAGCAACCACAGGGGAAATAAAAGATGCGATGCTTGGAAATCCACGTTCCGGATTTTGCGCAAACATGTCAGTTTTAATAAAATCATCCGTACCAGAATTTACAGACACCTTTTCAGACGAACAATCTGTTTGTAATTTTTTCACGCAAATGGGCAATCTTTTGACCCCATCTCAATTGGCTAACCTCCAAGCCCAAGCAGCAGCGGAGACAGATGAGTTTCCGGTGAATAACTCTATCTGTTTGACCAAAGAAGAGAAGGATTTGTGGGATCAACAAAGAAGGGGCGCATTTAACGATCCAAGTTTGGGACAAGAATTTGTCAACAAGCAAAATGAAAAAGCACTCTCCGATTTAGGAGATGCTGCGGAGATGTTGCTCAACGGTACCGGTTTAGATGACGCCCTATCGGACGCTTTAGGGTCCAAAGATCCCGATTGTAAAGTAAACAAGTCGGTCATCCCAGATTTACCAAAGAATATTGAAAAGCAAATGTCATTAGCCACCGATGGTGCTTTCAAAAAATTGCAAAAATCGTTTATCGACGATACAATAAGTTGGAATCTGTTCGAGGCCGGAGATACAACCGGACTTTTATCAATCATTCTATCAGATAGAAAAAACAGAGTTTTCAATCTTTATAACATCATTAATAAAAATTGGTTCTTTAAGTTAATCTTGGGAGAGGGCGTGACTCCGGAAACTGTCGGTGTTCAAATGTACAAACAAATACTTGAGGTTGATGATAGCTACAGCTTTTCTGTATTTAGCAAGTCCTTTCCTTATGCAAATGGATTAGAGGGTAATGAAAAATACACCAGCACGATCAGATTATTAGATAATACCGCTCGTCTGGGTTTTGGATATGAGGTCATGGGACTGGAGTATCGTGGATCCACCACCAACCAAGCGCCCGAAGAATATACTCCAATATTGGATGAGTTTAGCGATGAGTTTCCCTATAAAGCTTCTTCATTGAAAAAAATGTTTGAAAAAAGATGGAACCAGTTCAATGATGTTTCTTTTTCTTCTGATGACATATTCGATTGTTTTATTGGAATGAATAAGATTTATTTTGGAGAAATGACTCCCAAAATGGTTTCCGATGGTTCCGGAAATTATTCTCAAGGATTTAGGTTTGGTATGAATACTGAAATGCCCTCTGAGGAGGCGGGAGATCTAACCTATGTCGACCCAGAAACAGGAGCGGAAGAATATACTTATCAAGAAATAGACAAAGTACTCGGCAGAAGTTTAACAAACAACCCTAGAGTTCACTTTTTAGATCCCGCTGTTCATGGAGGCTCTTATGTGAAGCCATTTATTTGGATCGATCCGGCAGAATACACCGGATGGATGAACTTCACAGACATTGTTTCTCCAAATCCAGATGGGTGCCAAGAACAAGAAGATTTCTTGATGATCGATAAATTAGTGACAGAAGTTGACAGCTATAAAAACAAAATCAAAAGCCACGAGGGAATTTCGTCACCACCTGATTGCCTCAAGGAATTGCCGTTTGATAGGGTAGCCAACTCTGAAACTTTGGCTATGCTTCAAGGTATTGTTCAAGCCACAATAAGAACTTTTCTTTCTGACTTCCTCATTAGATCTTTTCCGATCTATTCTAATATCTCGTTGAGATCAGAGAACTATGGCACTGCCCTCACAAGCTACATAGCTAACATGATGGTTTCGGAGATGGAGAACCAGACTAGTTTCTTTCCTTCAAATTACGATAGGTATGCATATGTCCTGTTATTTTTAGAACAAGTCGCTCAAACAGTCAAGAGAAAGACAGACAATGGAGAAATCAAAGAGAATGATGAAGTTCTATCCGCCCTTCAAAGTTGTAATACAGCACAACAACAATACATCCATGTAAGAGACAAAGAGCAACTGGAAACTCTAGGCTTGTCGGCTGTAGCTGCTGGTTCTTCCGGAAGGTGGGACTCCATTAAGAACCTTATGACTGAAGAGGAATGGGAGAGATACTTGGAAGACTTGGAGACTATGAAGAACAGAATCACACAAGGTGTCGGTTTTGCCGCTTCCGGACCAAATTGGTCTGATGTTTTTGGAGATAGACCAATTAACTGGAATTCTATGAGTGTTACAAATGCCAGATTTGCTAGCAAATTAGCCTCAATACACTCTGTTGTTGAAGACTGCAAGGTTCTACTGAACTACTTGATCTTACACGAAATGAATAAATATACAGAGAAATTGACTAAAAATTTAAACCCGAGACCTTACATCTACGATGTCAATAGGTTTTTTGTAGGAGCCTCTGGGGCGTTGCTCGGAGATCAAATAAAATCCGGCCTCTATGATGTTGAGATACCAATTGGTGGTGGCCAATCTGCGATTGAATATGGCAACATAAATGACTGTGCTAAGTTCGACATGGAGCACCCACTTAATAACATATCTATCGATTCAGAAAAGTTAGAATCCATAAAAGAGAATGGCACATTCTATCTTGAAAAATATGCTATTGTAACTGAGAAGGAAGATGGTATTGAATTGCCCGAGAACATTAAAGGAACAACAAGCATACAAGAATTAAGAGAGTTTTTAAACTCACTCGAATCAGTCTTAAGCAATGATAAGCCCCTTTCTGAATATTTTGGAGACGCTCAGGTCGAAGGAGGATCTTACACTGGATCCATAGGGATAAAATTTGGTGTACGATTGTGCTACATACCACCAGATAGTTTCGGAGGACCCTTTGCTGGGGCTATCCTCCAAGGACCTTCCACAGAAACAAGAACTTTTATTTTAAAAGAAGCAACAATTAATGGGGAAACCTTGTCTTCATCAAGATTTTCTTTCCCTGTGGCATCCTTTGAGCAAGATGTGCTGGATACCAACATCTCTGAATATTTTAATGCTGATGGCAATCTAAATCAAGATCTAAAATGTTATATTGACAATCTTACAGAAACAGAAGATTTCAAACACCTAATGAACAACATAATTGATCTACGTAAGCTTCCAACAGTTTTAGCAATTTATTCTTATGAGAATTTATTATATTCTTTGGGAATGGACTCCTCTGAGAGAGACGAACCAGAGGATGAATTGCCAAACGCCGCAGACAATCGGGGCAAGATCTTTAACGACACTAAAAAAGAAGCATGGAAATTATTCATCTCCTATTATAGAAATGACGATAGGGATCCATCGTGGGAAATGCCAAAGTATGAAAATCCATTTAAGGATTCATGGAGAAAGCTAAGAGAGATGGAGATAAACATTTTTGATGTGGGGCAATTTTCTTTGGATGTACGACGAAGAATCAAAAAGACAAATCCATTTGATGAAGAAGGTAACCCGTGTCAAAATGATTTTATGAAACTCTTTATATA
>UEXM01000843.1_pt1 | contig 29844 bp, 23 predicted proteins | sample 1796661 | NCBI WGS metagenome assembly UEXM01 (sample SAMEA4772469, study PRJEB27181) | metagenome
GCATCAGCAAGCGCATGCTTGGCCGCAGCTTCTTCCTTCTTTCCCTTAGCATTAACAAGTGTGCGTACTAAATCTGGAATGTCAGCGTTCGCGTGAAGAAGATCTGCTCCTTCCATTGTTTCCTTGGATACAGAACCGTCATTCTCGCTCTTAATTTTATCAATATTATTAACAGCGTTCTTAGCTGCCTGCTTGCCAGACGCACTCTTTTGATTGATGGCTCGCTTAACTTCCTTAAACTTACGGGCTTTGTTGATTGTGTCCATGCCGACCACTTCACGCAATCCCATGAAGTCTTTCGTAGGCACGTATGATGGCATGTCACCATATTCTACGTCTTGGAACCCAGTGTTTAAACGCTCCATAACTTCTGTAAGGATCTGCTTTAACTCTGTGTCGTAAAACTCCTTTACGTTTTCGACAGTATTAAGGCCCACTACTCCTGCTTCGTTTCCGTTTGGATCGAATACGTCTTTCTCATTTACGATCAGCTCGTTTATTCTACGGCCTGCGGCAACCATTCTGTTACTCAGACCCTTGCCCTTCATTACAGACAACGTGCCGCTTGTCGTAACCTTGCGCATCTCTGCATCCGTAGGCGTTCTGTTTTGTTTCGCAGCATCAGATATAATTTTTTTATTCTGAGAGCGCACAATCATTTCGGCGTCTTTTTTACTCATACCCATCGAGTAAAGAGCCGACTGAATTTCGCGTGCTGCAATAGCTACGGCTTCGGGGTCGCCAGACTTTAACTTGTCTTGCAAGACTTTGCGAGCATCGTAGACTTCTCTGTACCTACGCTCCAAAGCTTTGCCTTTCGATGACTTGGCTTCGACAGGATTTAGGTAATTTCGGTAAACAAACTCGCGCTTGTCAGCAATTAGGTTGCGGAAGATAGGCTCTAACTGCGGATCGAATATGTTTTCGCCTCGGATCTTTTTGTAAAGAACCTTGATCTTGTCGTACCACTTCTCAAAGAAGAACTTATGACGCTTGAAGAATTCCTTTTCTCCAATGTCGATCCCCTTGCGATGCAACAGATACATAGAAAATTGGTTTGCCCACATCTCTTGCGGCGTTTGCTCTGAGATGTCTTGACCAATAGACTTTTGGTTCTTTTTGCCCCAACGGAAAACAGGAGACATTTCTTCCATTACCGCATCCGCGTCAGATTTCACTTGTCCTGTCGGGGTAGAGAACTTCTCACTCATTATTTCCCAGAACTCACGCTTAAGCTGAGAGGACGCGATGTTATCCCAAGACCAATGGCCCAACTCGTGAGCAAGAGTGAGGTTAAAGGTTATGGGCCCAGCTTTATCAGCGATTTCCACGGCATTCGTGTTGGGATCAAACGCGCCCATGACATCGCCGCCATCTTGATTGAAGCGCAAGATAGGTGCTTTGTTTTCTGTTGAAACAATATCCAGTAGTTCTTCGGCAACTTGACGCTCTTTTTTCGATACGCCTTTGGTTATGTATCCTAGCTGCTTTTGTGCCTCTACAAGTTTTTCTGTCGGCCTTCTAAAGCCGTTTGGCGCTAAGTCGTAACGCAGCCCTTCCAAGAATGACAAGACTTGAAGCCTCGTCTGCATCGGTACTACTTCCCCGTTCTGCCCTTTGAAGGTAAACGGCGCGACTTCGTAGGTACGAATTATTTGGTTCAATTCGTTCAACGTAAATTCACGGTTCTTCATATTGTCATTGAAGTGTTCTAACCGCTTGCCACCTCTAAGTTCTTCGGGAACTCCGCTCGCACCGGCATCATCAAGAACCTTGAAGATTGCGCGTTCTGCTCCGATAGATACCTTCTCATCGCTCAACTTAAATGTTGTCTGATTTGTCTCAGCAGCGGTTAAAGGCATCTTCCGAGGTACGAACGTTTCAAAGCCTTCGGCATCTCTGCCTATTTCCGAAGCCGCGCCCAGGCCATTCTCTTTGTTGAGAGGTACGAATAAGTCCTCGATGCGGCGTCTGTTTGACCGGAACTTTCGGGCTTGGACAGGCAAATATCCTATAGCAAATTCGTTGAGGTCATTCTTTTCTAATGAGCCCAACAACTCTTTGACGTTGGCACCCGCTTCGATCTGCGTGTCATTAATTATTCTGGCAATTTTAGAACCAGCTCTCTTAACTGAAACTCCAACCATGTCGCGTGGAACCAGTGCAAGAACCATGTCCTCGTTTTCATCGCGGAACACAGGCACGGTTGGGATGTCTTTTGCGTTAGTCTTAGGCTTGGCTTTTGGCTTAACGGTAGTGCGCCTTAGTTCTTCGATTAGCGCAGCTTTTTCTTCTAAAGTCTTGTCGCCAGACAAAGCGTCATCAACAGCAGAAGTCATCTCTTCTGAGCTACGAACGATTGACTGAGCTTCGTCTTCGTCAGCTTTACGGACGTTTCCTAAAAATTCGTTAAGCCTTTCTAGCGAAGCGAATGTACGGAACTTAGGCCCATCTGCTGTACGAACAATCGTTTCGTAGGCAATATCGTAATCCGTATCTCTAAAGCGAGTGCCTTGCGGCAAGTCGTCTGCGGTTTGATTGCCGTTCGGCTTGTACGCAACGTATGTGTCTGTAGGCGGAGTTGCTAATTCTGCTGCCAACCTTTCCTTAAGGCCCGCTAGATTTGCTTCACCTTCTGGCTTTAGCTTGCCAGATTTGTTTTTAGCTTTTTGCTTTTCTAGCCGAGCTATTCCCTTTTCCAGCTTGGCAATCGAAACTCCACGAGTGTCTTCATCAAGGATAGACTGAGCTTCCATCTTGTTGAGCTTGGAGTTTGTTATTACGTCATCGATGCTAATGACCGTGCGACCGTCGTCGCTGCCGCTTGCGTAACCTCTTTTTAAGAAAGACTGTATCTTCCCTTTGTAGACTGAGCGGCCTTCTTTCGTATCTGGCTCTAGTCGGAACGTAATACCAGCAGTCTTCTCACGCTTCATAGCAGTTTCGACGCGACCACCGCCGCTACGAATGGTACGGTTTGGAGTGGGATCTTGCCCTGTTTCCAACTGAGCCGTAATCATTTGCTTTACGCGCCGTTTCAGCTCACCGCTGTAACCTTCATGCGTAGATACTTGGTCTATTAATCTGTTTAATTCTTTTGCAGGGTCACTGGCGTCAGAAACCATTTCGACAATGGCCCGATAAACTACTTCGGCATGTACATTAGTGGTGCCCCACTCGCCATCGTAATTCTCTTGATTGATTGCTTGATCGTAATCAACAACTCTTTCGTCCGCCGTCTTGCCCTTTGGCTTCTTCAGGTATTCGTCTATGTCTTTCGAATACTCTTCGGCTTCCTTCTCAAAGATCTTCTTGCCTTCTTGAGACAGTTTTCCTTTTGGTGTGAGCTTTACAATTCCCTGTTGGATCAAGCCATCAAGGAAGTCTTCGTCTACACCAAATTTTGCGTAAGACGCTTCGATAGATGATTGCTGGCCCTCAGACCGGAAGTCCCACTCCAACTCGCTGTTATCGTTTTCAGCTTGGACGTATTCTTCTACGCTACCATCTGGGTTTTCTTCGACTGAGCTTTCGCTGTCGAATTGCGCCATATCGTCAGCGTCTTCCATGTCCTGCTGTACAATGGCTTCCGCATTTACGCCGTCTTCGACGCCTTCGGTAACTGGCTCGTCGGCTGCTGTAGCAGCTTTACCTTTTACGAACTCTTTTACTTCCTGCCCAGCAGCCTCACGGATTTCGTTATTGACCTTACGGAGTACGGCTATCGGCGTGCGCGCAGCTAACTTAGACCCGTTTGTTTTTAGTTTCCCTGCGTTGAATAAGTCTACAACGTCTTGCTCTGTGATGACACTGTTCTTCCCGTCAATCAGCTTGCGCACTGCTGCCTTTTGGCTTGTTGAGTTGTATTTAATCTGATCGAATGAAGTCACAGCTTTCTTCGGGACAACGCCCTCAATTTCGCTTGCCGCTTTAGTTTCAAGAGCATTGAGTTTTACTGGCTCTGCTTCTACCGTTGGTTTTGAAGCTGCGCTTTCTGGTAAATTAGATTTTACGCCATTCTCATATGCTGCTGCGGCTTCCTCGCCAACGTTTTCAGCAATAGCTTTCCTTTTTGCGTCAAGCGTGTTGGTCATAAGACCCTTCGTTTTTACGCCATCAGCAGTTCCCACTTCCAAAATTTCAGCAAAAGGTTTCGGCGTGGCGGCTGCATCTACCGTTTCTGCTGGCTTTGCTTCTGTAGCTTTCGTTTTCTTCGCAGCTTTTTTCTGAGCTTTCTTAGATATTGGGGGCGTAGTATCGACCTCAACGGGTTCGTCTAAGTACGATCTGGATAGCAAATCTCTTGCTTGGTTTTGCAACGCAGACATCTCAGCCGTAAGATCGTTGATGCTTGCAGAGACTTCGGCTTGCGCTTCCGTATCTACCTTACCATCTTGGCCGTAAGCCTTCTGATAGATAGCGTCCATTGCGCGTTGCCGCTCGACAACAGCACGTTCGAGAGCTGATACTTGCTCAATCGACATTTTAATGTCGTTGATCTCAGTTTGTGATGCAACGATGTTCTCGGCGGCTGATGCTTTGTCAGGTGACGTTGGATCGTTGATTACCGTTTGGCTTTCTTGAATGTCAGCTTCCAAGTCAGCTATACGTTTGCGTGTGTTAATCGCTAGGTTCGTACCGCCCTCGATCCAATCCGCATCCGTAATCTTCGAAAAGTCTGCGAGGTCTGGGTCTGACGCCATAGCTATGGCGTTCGTATCTGCTATCGCACTTTCTGTTGCGCCACTGAAACGGCCTATGCCGCCACCGATTAACCCACCGACCGTGCCGCCTACCGCGCCACCGATTGCAGTCGCTTTCGCTGCATCGCTCACAGAGTATTCGTCGCGTAGACCGTAATCAATTTCACGCTTTTGATCCATCGCGTTGAAGCCCAGCTCAACGCCTGCGCTGATCGCGCCTTCTTGCTTCGCGCCTTTCGCTGCACCAGCAACCATTCCTGCACGTTTAGCCTGAGCAGCAGACTTCCCAGCCTGTGTCGCAAGCTGTGCCGCTTTCGCACCTTTAGCAGCCACACCGTAACCACCAGCAAAGTTCAGTGGATCAGCGATTAACGCACCGCCGATGTCGCGTGTCTTATCCCACCAAGAACCGCGAGTGGGAGCGTTTGACCACGCTCTACCTAGTCGCGCTATAAGCTCTTTGTCTGAGCCCGCGTTCGCGTACTCAATGATGTCTAAGCCCTTAGAAAATGAGTTCCAGTCGTCCCAACGCTCGTCGGTGTACCACTCGTCAAGCATGTCTTCGGTCGAAGTAAAACTCTGACCGGACATTCTATAATATTTTGTGAGGTCTTGTAAGAACTGATTGTTCTCAAGTAGCTGCGAGCCTGACAGCGTTGTGTAGTCTTCGGGTGCAGTTACTTCTTGTTCTTGATCGAATAGAGCTGAAACCTCGTTCAAGGTTTGCAAATACGACTTAGCCATCTTAGGTTCTCCAGTTTACCTAAGATTAAATTATCGTGTTTGTTTTGTCGGATCGTCCCTACGGATAGTTCACTTGGGATTCTTCTGCCTGCATCTCCATAACGTCCCGCCTTAACATCGCTGACTCCAGTGCGTCTCTGTAAGCAACATCAAACTGATCTGGTGATAAGAAGTTTCGCCCATCCCCATATCTGCCCGCTTGCCCAGTCTGTAAAATACTTACGTTTCGGGACTCGATTTCTCTCAGAAGATCTCTAGTATTCGTGAAACCGTTAGCCAATAGTTCATCTATATCGCCGCTAATTGCTCTCTCTATATAATCAAACGCTTGGGACTTGAGGAGTTCTGGCACGTCGTCTTCATTATAACCACCCGCGCCTAAATCTAGGTACTTATTTCTGATTTCGTTTACGCCTCTTGGCTCCAAGTCCATTTCGGTTTTAGTTAGTGTTTGATTTAGGCTACTTAAAGTCGAATAAAGCCTTTGGAATTGCTGTATGTTTTGATCTAAAGTTCGTATGTGGCCAAGCATCTTTTCTTTAGTACCTACATTACTGTTGGAAATCTGTGACTCATAGAAACTGCCCTGTTGTATTTGAGCTGAGATTTTTTCTTTATCCTCTACTGCTCCTATTAAAAGATCCTTAACGGCGGCAGCGTTTCTTTTAAGTTTATCTGTAATATCAGACCTTGAGTTGCTGAACTCTGTTTTCTGAGATAAAGAAAAAGGCTGCTGCGCATTTTGACCAGAATAGATATCTGTCCATGCTTTCGCGTCAGCTTGAATGCCATTAACAATGGTTAGAACTTCGCTGACGTTTTGTGTTGTAAGGTTAACATCTACCGCAGCGTCTTTTTCAATCTGCTCGACTGTTAATACAAGGCCCGCATCCCTTTTCCCGCCATGTCTAGGATGCCCAACAGCACCCAACCCTGCGGCTGGGATAACATCAAATTTTTCTTCGTAATATTTAGTTTTCCCGCCGCCTGGGCCACCCCATTCTTGACCAACTCTTCGCCTTTGCGCTTCGGTTAAAGCCGACAAGGACACGCCAAGTCGATCCCGAGAAAGGTTCATTACAGATAGCGTACTCATATATTTTCGCATGGAAGGGCTTGTGCTATAAGTCTCAGATAAATTTTCCTGCATAGCATCCAAAAGTGTTTGTTCTAAAACACCGTTGGCTGACACTATAGACAGGCTGTCAGAATGGTTCCCAGTTGCAATACTTATAAGTGTTGCCTCAACGAACTCCTTGTTCAATGGTATCCCAAGTTCTTTGGCAAGAACACTCATCTTTTGGTACGCAGATGTTAAGTTCGTGCCAAGTATAGCTCTATCGCTTTCAGATAGTGAGAGGCTAGGACTTACAAGTGAGCCAACGCTTTCTATGGATTTTACGGCTTGTTCGGTCGTTTGAAAACTTGCAACCGTAAGTGCATTGTCTTCTGCGACCGCTGTCATCGCATTAGTCTTTTCGGCTTCGTTCGCTTTCGTTGCTTCTCTGGTTAAGTTCGTCTCAAATTCCTCAGTCAAAGTGTCTTCTAAATTTGTTATATCTTGAGAGGGAATGTTTAAATGGGACACACTTGCCAATTCAGACGCAAGAGCTTTTTGCACGTCTGCAAGGTTAGCGAAATTACCTGCTATTATAGCTTTTTCGAAATTACTATTTAAGTTGTTTACGGCTTGTTTTCTAGCAACTTTAAATTTGTCCCTAACGCCAGCTTCCGTAACTTTCGCACCGTCAAAAGCTGCGTTTAGCTTATCTTTACCGAGCAAAGGAAATTGAGCTCCAAGGCTCGCCTTGATTGCCTTTATTTCGTCTTCGCTTGTGGCGCTTGCTACTTGTTGAGAAAATAAACGCTTAACTTGTGCTTCCTCATTATTCCTAGCGGTGTTGCTTGCCTGAGCTTTTAAGTTGGTAATTAGATTTTGATTGCTTGGGCTTAACGTTGCCGGATCAAATTCAGAACCAAACTGTCCTTCGCGGCCCCACTGGTCGGGGTCAGCATTAGAGCCATTATTCTTGTCAGCCCAAGCGGCGATACTCGCTTGAATTTTTTGGGCTACGTTACTATCGTGTTTTTGCTTTGCTGTAAATATAGCGTAGTTTTGAGCGCCTGCGTCCAATTCCCCAAACTCAGGATTAAGTTTTGTGTACTCTGTTATTATCTTATCAATGGGGGTCTGGCTGTTAAACGAAGAACCATCGTTAAACATATTTAAGAGAGGTGCCACGCTACCGTCAGCAATCTGATAATCGTATGATTTCATTTGGCTTGAAGTTAATCTTTGATTAATCTCTATGGTATTCTTGCGATCTTGAAGTTGTGTCTTAAACTGCTCTGGACTAATCAATTTTCCAAACGAAGAATAAATACCGCTTTTCTCCATATAATCTGTGAAATCTTTATATGTCGGGTCTTTTTCTAGGGCAAGAAAATCAAGGGCTTCTGATCTTCTAGCTGCTTGTTGCTTGTCAATACTAGCGGTCGCAGCGAGTTTTCTTGACAGCTCTAAAGCGAGTTGGTCGTCTGCCATATTATTATTTCGGAACTGTGCGCTTTCCCGATTAAGTCGAGCAGTATCTAGTTGAATATCTGACAACGATTTTCGATTGGCAGCGCCATCTTGCCACTCTTTATACCTTTCTTGAGCTTCACTGTCTCTATTCGCCGCATACCCTGCTGCTGCGGCAGCGCGATCACGTTGGTCTTGCTGATCTTGACGGAACTGAGTTTGAACGCCCACGTTTTTTGTTACGTTGGACTTCTCAGGCATCAAACGTGTGAGGTAGTCCATGCCCCCGCCAAGAAGCTTTTGGCGCTCAATGCGTTCATCGACTGTGCTATCAGGGTTGCTCTGGACATAACGGTTGTACTCATCACGAGCCTCTGCCGCCTTCTTTGTCCAGTAGTCGTTACTTTCGCGAACGCCTTGTAAGAACCCAACTATATTAACCATTGCTTATCTTTCTACTCTTCACTAGCCCAAGAAATGCTATCGAAGTAACCTTTTTTCTTCATAGTATCGTACATCGAACCTATCGCGCTGCCTGCTTCAGTTGCTGCGTTTGCTGCATAACTTACGTTGTTTGATAATGCTCCAAGAGTTCCCTTGCCAGCAGTATTAGTCGCGTTGTATCCGCCAGCAGTGTAAGAGTACGGCTTAGAGTATAAGTCCATCGTATTGTTCATGTAGCCCTGCGCTACATCCGCACGATTTGATACTGCCGTAAGAGCGTTGTTCATGTCGGTCAAAGCAGTGTTATTACGCATGCCACGTAGGTTGTTGATGTCACCTATTGGAGCGTTGTTTAAAGTGTTCTCGTAAGCCAGGTTCATACCATCAAGACCTTTTTGAAGGCTGAACTTACCCTGTCCATAATTTCCACCAGCAAGTGCGTTCGTAAACATAACACTGTTTTCGTTTACCGCATCGCCTCTAAGGTTTCTGGTCATGTTGCGCTCGTTCATGCCCAAGGCTTGATTGGATGTAGTAGCCCCGATGCTGTCGCCGTAAATGTTTCGAGACATGTTACGTTCGTTCATGCCCAGATTTTGCTGTGCGGCTGTGCTGCCAGAAACGTTATTCATGTATGCGTATGCGTCGTCGAACGCAGCCAACAGATTTTCGTTAGCCTTTTCTGCGGCTAAGTTCATACGAGCTTTTTCTAGCTGAACAGCCATAGTGCTGTTCTTCATACCATCAGGTAAGTCTACTCTGGCTTGTTCATATTGTTCTTGAATTGCCGCGTCAGAGTTTGCTTGCCTTAGCTGGAAAAACTTAGAAGCTATCTCGTCTGTCTGCCGAGATTTCTCCATGATGTCTGGAGCCGCGCCTAAAGCCGCTTCATCCCTTAACTCAAGGGCAGAGAGATAATCATCGACATTAGGTGCGCCAGCAGCAGCGTTTATATCTCTGTTTACTGTGTTACCGTAAAGCTGGTTTAAGTCTTCATCAGACATTTCCCGAAAGTTCTTTTCGAGTTTGTCTAGTTCTAGGATGTCATCGTCGGTAAGATCTTTTACGTCTTTTTTGTATTGGGTAATAGCTTCTGAAACTAAGTCTGCATTAGAGCTTTCCTCACTTGCCCTTTGCTTGGACAAGTACTCTGCAAACTCGTCAAAAATGTCAGGGCTAATCTGGCCGAACGTACCAAACTCATCCGTAAGCATTCTAAGATTTTCCATCATGGCGTCACCGCCTTCGGTAAAATCTTCCTGCGAACTGAGCATCATTTCCAAGCTGGCTTTTGTAGCCTCACTTGAAGCAGCCCATGCTTCGTCTAATTGCGCTTGGGTTTTAGTGCCGTTTTTTACAGCCTCTATTGTTGACCACAGCTCTACGACGTCGCCCAAGTCGCTTGGCAAAATGTTTGTTAGGTTTAGAGCTTTGTTGAAATCAATATCTGGTAAATCTAAACCAGTTGCTTCCTTCACCATACTTAGAAATGCTGACATAGCGGTTACTCCTTAAAACATGCTTCCGAAGCCCGCTCGGCGGTTTTCTTGGAAGCTGCCGCCACCAGAAGCCATGTCTCCTATCGGCACGTTAATATATCGTATCTCGCCCGTATCTCGGTCTTTGACTGCTTTGCGTGTATATACGTTATCTGAGCCTGAGTACGTTGGGATCATAAAGTCAAAGTCCTTTTCTGTATCACCGTCCGTAAAGCCGAACATGTTCAACAGCGCTGCGGGGCTGTAACCAGAACTCATGTACTTTTCAAATAACTCTTCAAGTTTTTTCACTAGACCTTCGAAGTCAGTAGTTTCGTCTACTTCAGCGTCTTCTTCGGCAGAACTCGTTAGTAACTTTATCTGTTCTTGTAATTTCTGTATCTGACCCGCAAAGTCGTTAGGGTCTGTATCAGCGACAACTTCGGCTGCGACTGATGTCGCAAGGGAGCTGCTAGTTCCGTCAGCATCTCCCTCCGCACTAACGGGTGTAAAAACCCCATCAAGCATCGTGCCGATCAAGGCTCCATCTGCGTCAAATACGTCCTCTCCGGTATCGCCGCCAGTTGCGCCAGTTGCGTCAATTTCCGCAATACTAGCAGGAGCCGATCCAGTATCTTGATATTGCTTCACCGCCGCTTGATATTGCGTTATGGTCAAACCCCTTAAGGCTCCATAACTATAGGTTCCAGAGTCTTGATCGAACTCATTTAAGAAGCTCGAACCGGAAGAAGAATCGCCTGCCAAATCGCCGCCAGTTGCGTCAGTTGCGTCAGTTGCGTCAGTTGCGTCAGTAAGGCCAAGATCGGCAATGCCCGCAGCAGCCGAGCCATTATCGTTGTAATACTGCACCGCCGCTTGGTATTGTTCTGCGTTTAAACCCGTTAAATTCCCATGACTATAAGTGCCCGATTCCGCATCAAACTCATTTAAGAAGCTCGAAGCTTTTACATCTTCTAATTCGTTCATCATAGCAGTGTTATCAATCGTACCATCTTCTAATAGTACAGCGTCAACTTCACCGCCCGCTGGCTCGTTTGCATTACTCGTAAAGTATTTTAAGTTTTCTGTGTCCGGCATAAAGTTGCCGCTAAAACCTGAATCTATTTTATTTGGATCTAGTGTGTACGAATCCCCATAATAGTCTGTGTAAACCAACTGACCATCGTCATCCTGAGTATAGCTGTCACTGCCTTGCGCTAACTTACTTGCTTGAAGGTTGAGATTGTAACCATAATCGTTATCTCCAACAGAGTAGCTGCCATAGGTTGTATCGCCATAAGCGCCGTCTTCAATTAGTCCCGCGTATGCTGCAAGCGCGGTTTGGTCAGCAGCTAGACCGTTTTCTTCCTCCAAAAGCTCCTCTCCTTCCGGTTGGAACTCAGTAAGACCCGTTTTGGGGTTCATTCCACCAGAACCGCCAAGGGCTTTAAGTAAGTTTTGAGTAAATGGAGATGCGTGGATAGCCATCGTATCTCCGCCCCGTCCCATTTGGGAAATCTTTTTCCCCGCTGAGTTTGCCGCTGCTCGCTGCGCTATACTCACGCCGGTATTCGGACCGAAAACTGCTGATGAAAAAGCCATAATAATCTCCTGTGTTACCTCATATTATTTACGAGGTGTTGTACTGTCGTCCTACGCAGCTTGCATCTTTGCCAAAGCTGTTAAGTAAGTCTTGTGTTCCATAGCCGCGAGAGAATACGCAGCCTGATTAGAAAGATCATCGCCGCTTCTTCGCGCCAGCTCACGATCTATAAAGTCAATTTCTGAGTTTAACTTTTGAGCCGCTTGTTCGTATCCAATAGAACTGGGGTCAAGAAGCCCAAGTTCCGCAACAAGAAGCGTTTTGTCGTACTGTATGTCATCCGTAAGTTGGTTTACGAACGAGTTATAAGAGTTGGTTCGACCTATAAAGCCGCCATTGAAGTTTGTGTCGTTCTCAGTGTTGGCGAAAAGAAACATATTTTCTACGTCAGACATAAGGCTTGCGTATCCATCGTCGCTAAGAGCGTATGTTGCCTCAGTGTAACCCGTATCCTCGTCACCTACATAAAGAACGTATCCGTCCTCGCCGTTGTCGATTACGTTTATGTTGCCCACAAGGTTGTCTTGCAGATCCGTAGGAAGATCCATGATAAAGCTGTTTATCTCATTGGATGCTGTCTCTGTTTTAGCCCAAGTTGCTGGGGTGTACCGACTGCCGAAGCTCATAACGAGAGGTTTGGCTTCACCTTTGTAGCTGTCTATTGGGGTTCCAAAACCATCTGCGTAATTGTAATTAATAAACTTAGCGCCGTTCGTAGAAGTCGATAATCCGCTTTCGTATTTGTCTGGGTCATACTCACCGTATGTACCTTCGAGGTAGGCGTTAGCGTCTTCTTGAACTGCTGTGTCGGTAGCGCCTACAGCATTGACAGCATCATTGTTATCACCGTCAGTGTTTTTCATATCCTCGAGAAATTGCGCGGCTTTTTCGCCCCCAGTTAAGTCGCCCTCTTTTCCGTCGCCACCCAAGTTCAGATCAGAAAACTTTAAATTAAAGAATGTGTCATTGAGGTAAGTTCCCGCCGCATAAGCAATCGGGTTAGCTAGAAGCAAAGCTGTGTTTGTGACCGTAGCAAGTATGCTATCGTTGTCACCGTCGATGCCGCCCTCAAGTCCTGAAAGACCAGCCTCTTCTATTTCTGTTTCTGTTATGTTTTTATCTTTGTCATTATCTAAGTGCAGGAAGTTACCAGCGCCGTAAGTATCGCCCTTCGCGCCCATACCGCCGCCATCAGTTGCATCGGTTAAGTCGTCGTAGCCAGTGATGCGACGGAAAAGACCGTGTTCTGCTTCTTCGTCTCCGTCGTCGTTGATGGTGTGCGCAGAAGCTCTACTGTCGCCGGTTTCCTTAACATAGTCTTCATGCGAACCAGAGAAATATTCAGACCCAGAACCGCCTGCTCCTCCACCGTCGAACATGTCTGTGAAGCTGGTGTATTCCCCAAAGAAGAATTCTCGCAAACCTGTCTCTGGGTTAATCGTACCAGAGCCGCCCATCTTCTTGAGCATCTCAACTTCTTGAGGGTTTACGTGGACTACTTCGGTATCTCCGTACCTTCCCATTTCAGAAAGGTCTTGCGCGGTTTCTTTTATGTTTGTTCGACCTCTTTGCATAACTGGCCCTCTGTTCGTGTATATACTTTTGTATTTACGGGGATCAGACATTCGTGATTACCGCCGCCAGCGTTACCTCAATATCTTGCACAGAGGATGCCGAGCTAACCGTAATCGCTATTTTCTTGGAAAGAGTTGTCGCGTCCACGGTGATCGAAGATGATAAGTTTTGCTCCGTAAGCGTTGAGCTTGCTGCAACCGTGTCTCCAAAGTTTGAACCAGCCAAGTTAAGCTGGACATTGCACGTACCGCTTGTTGTTTTTACGGCAATAGCATCGATACGAACATTCTGTTTGAACGCTCTAGTGATGGTGTATGTACCATCTGCGACGGAACCATCCTTACTAAAGAAGAATGAACGGGTGGCGAACGTGTCGGGCAACTGCGCTATGGGCAGTTTACCCGTACTATCCAGACCAGCTACACCATCTGCCGCTCCGATATACGTTTGCGGAATAAGTGCCGATACATCTACTGCTGCGAACTCTAGCCCACCACCAGTAGAGTTTACGCGCAACTGCTGTAACGCATTCGCATTCGTAAAGGCGGGGATGCCTGTGTCTGGACTTGTTAGGAGCCAACCCGTTCCATTGTAAAACTTAAGAACATTTGGTGATGCAGACGTATCAACCCAGAAGTCACCCGCATTTACGTTGCTTGGCGTGGAACTACTCACATAAACCCTGCCTCTATTGGCAAGTGTCGCGGCTAAGTCCGCAATCTTTGCCTGTGGTATTCCTGCGTCCGCGATTGCTAACTTTGAATATGGGATGAAGCCGTTAACATCCGTAAATGCATCCTCGGTCATCAGCCCAGAAACTTTAACAGAGCTAACGTCTTCTACGCGAAGCAATGAAATAAGATCGCCCGCGCTTAGTGCAGATGTAAACGTAACCGTGGATGAAGCTGGGTTTGTGGTGTAATCGTTCCCTGAGCCCTCGCGCTGCATAACACCGTTACGATAAATCATAATTGTTTGGCTTGCTGTATGCACGTAAGGGAACACAGCTTGGTTTGCGTTAGCCGTAACGTCCGTTCTACTAAACCCAGAAGTATTAGCAGATTGTACTTTGAATATAGAAATTACATCTCCTGCGGAAGCACCGGCCCCTAAAGTAATCGTGTTGCCAACTGTGCTTGCAGTAATAGTTGCCGCAGCTTGAAGTGCCCCGTTCTTGTAAACAAGAATAGCATCCGTAGAAATGTGAGAGTAACTAAATACAGTTTGCCCAGCCGTGGCCGTAAAGTCCTGCCGACCTGAGAAGATTGGCGCACCAATAGTTCCGACGTCTACGCCACTTGCTCCACGTAATTCAGCAGTTGTAGCAAGGTTTATCCAACCAGAATTTGCGTCAGTATATGTGCCAACGCGATACTGCAATCCGTTCGTAGGATCGTTTCGAATCTCGACGACCCCCGTTACCGTACCTTGACTGTCGAACAGCTTTTTCATTAGCTCGGATAACGTATTATCACCAAGCTCAGCGGAGTTGACGTATCGAACAATATTCTCAATGTCAGCGCCAATGTTGCCACTGCTTGTGTGGTTGTTTGGGTAAAGAATTTTCAAACGTGCCATATCTATTTTTCCTTATGGGTCAGAAAGGCGAAAGAGATAATTGTCATCTCGCTCTTGGTGTCGGTTTCTTCCGTTCGAAAGCGCAGCCTTACGCCTCGGAATACGTGGTTAAAGGGAAAGCTGAAATCGTGAGATAAAGGCATGTCGCCCCACCTTGGGTCGCCATCGATCCTGTCGAGATTTACTTCGATAGACCCCATGTCGCGGTCTTCTTCATCGAGGGCGTCCATGTAGAAACGGCCCTTCCCAAATGCTTGAATTATAACAGTGTGAGTGCGCTTGCTGGATAGAAAGTCTCCGAGCCATAGTATCGGAGTTTCAGCGACGAAAGTGGACCTTCGTAATGCAACAAGTCCTGTGTCTACGTGATTAGTTGGCGTTAAACTTTCGTACAAACCATCGCTAGTTCCGAATACGAGACGACCACCAAGAAAAGATCCGCACCGAGGAAGTAGACTGCTTCCTACTTGAAAGTTTACTTTTTCGTATCCGTTGCGGAAGTTCATAGATAGGCGTTCGGATTTGCCCCCACGCAACTTAAAGAAGACATGGTATGTCTGAGTGTCGCTATCATAAACCGCTGATATATCTTCTTTGTTTTCTACATTACGCAACAAGTCCTGATAGTATTTCTCCATGTCATCACTGAGGGATGCTTCGGCAATCGTAATTCCGTTTTGCTCGCTACGCATAATGGAGTGGATACCCCTGCGAGAGCAGAATAGTAGGTCAGAACCAGCGTTTACGATTGTGTTGTGGGAAATGCACCCGATGCGTAGGTTCGCCCGACTATCTAGCGACCACTGCTTAAAGTCTGGGTCAAGAATGTAAACAAGCGTTTGGTCGTTCGTAAACACCGCCAAGCGGTTTGCCTCAAACGTACCAAGTCCAGTAATCTCATCAGCCGTACCGATCAAGTTGGTGATGTCGATGAACCCAGCTTGAGATGCTTGGTCTGACGGAGGCTCCTCAACAAGAAATATATCTGGCTGATCTACTCTGCTGAGTTCTATCATCCGTGGTCTGTCGGCAAAACCAGCAACGGCTAGACGGCTTTGAACGGCTACACCGAAAGCAGGAGCTATAGAAGCAGTCGAACTAGAAAACTCAAAGCCATCGTAATTATATATTTTCGATCCTTTGGAAAAGATCTGAACTTTGCCCTCATAGTTTGTCATAGAAATAACAGCGTCTTTTTTATAAGCGCTTGTTACCCTGTGGCCCCTATCCGATGCTAAGTGTGTACTGTTAGCATCTTCTTCCGCCCAGACGACACCGCTCCGATTGTAGAACCTAGCAGTCTTTATAGTAGATCTGCTTGATCCTTCCTTTAAAAAAAACGCAGGGTCGCGACTAAGTTGCCCCCGATAGTCCACCTTACCGTTTTCGATCAGCCAGAAATGCTGCTCCTCTTCACCCTCCATAGAGGTAATGTCACGCGACCGATCCATGCCGCGAAAACTAAAGTAAGATTTCGCGTTGGATTTTATAGCAATGGGAGCATATGAAAGTCTGCCCATGTCAGTCCTTGTATGTGTACGATGTGGTTACAGTAGTTCCAGTTGATGATTTGACTGTTGTGCGAGACATATTGCTCTCTGGCGTTACGTCCGTGATAATCATCGAGTATCCCTTATTGCCGTTTGCCCGTTCGTGAAGAATGTCCGTAATGCCCGCTTGATAAAGCTTGAGCATTATCATCGCTTTCTCGCTGCCCTGTTGAAGCAAGTAATGGGCAGTCAGCCCGTCGATCATAATAAGGTCTGGGACTGAGCGGCTTTGGGTGACATCATTGTAATAGTCGAGGTCGCCGCCCGTCCAATAAGGATGGCGGCGGATGTCCTCGATGACACGGTTGGCAAGCTCAATGAACATCATCATTACCTCGCCATCCACGCGAGCAGGACTAAAGTTTCCTGCCCGAACCAGTGCGCTACGAACCAAGTTCTCTAGGGGAGTATGACTGCCCTGCCCAGCGGCGAACGGTTTAGCTACACTGACTTCTGCCATTAGTCTTTATCCTCTACGATGCGACCAGTCCAAGTGAAGTGATGAACGCCCATTGCATCCTTCAATTCCGTGGGTATCTTCCACCGAACGTATTGCCGAGCAGCGTCCCAAGTTCCGCTAAAGCGGTCATCATTAAGCTGTACATCGAAAACAGAAGTCTCTTTGTCGGACGAAACATACCAAGTGAATGCAGAAGTAGGCTTTGCTTTTGCTTTCTTCGGCTTTTCGTCATCCACCCAAGCCTCGTTTTCGGGGGTTGTCGGGTCGTCTTTTACAAAGTGACCGTCTTCTGTTCTTGCGCGTTTACGTGCCATGTTAGCTCCATGAGATTTGATATAATTATTTATGGAGTTTTTTGGTGGCCCAGTCGTCCCTGCCACATAAAAAAGGGGCGCGGTATGGAACGCGCCCCTCCTTACTACATCTAAATTTAAGAGTTACGCGAGCGTAGTCCAATTTTTGATGTATGTGTGTGTTTTGCTCTGGGTCATTTCCAAGCCGCATTCCGTCAGGTATTCGTGCTTGATTTGGTCAGCGTCATTGGTCTGACGATCCCGTAGCAATGTAGTATCACGACCATCAAGGTAACGATACTTGAGGTGTGGGAAGTCAATGATAATCATCGCATCGTCCATGCCAGGGATTTGGCGGAACTGGGGATGCAAGTGTACCATCAAATCACCCGCGAACGTGTGGTACTGAGAAATTGAAATACCGTAAGTATCGTCAATCACTGTTGGTTGCCAACGGTTCTTACCGATCTTCTGTAAGTGACCCGCTGTCTTCGCACCCACAAACGCAATCTTCTGCTTCGAACCAAAAGCAAAGATGCTTTCAATCAAATAGCGGTCGAACTGATCTTCTGTCATCGTTGATGATGCAGAAGCACGGTCGATTACGTTAGTGATGTTGTTTACCAAGCCGCCTGTGTAGCGAGTTGGTTGCGAGGTAGAGCCGTTTGCTTCGTGACGCTTTCCGAAGAACATGGCACGCTCAATATCCTGCATGTGCAGTTTAAGAGCTTTAGTAGCTAGTTCATCTTCCTTGTCACCAGTACGCAAGTTAGTTGCTGACAACGTATTTGAGAGGCCATAGGAAGTCCGAAAAATTTGCGTGTAGTTGTAGTCCACGCTTGCATCGAACGAGATAGCTGTAGGGCTAGATGCCCCTTCCTCAAAAGCCGAACCAGAGATGAACAAGTTAGCGTCATCTGCGATTTGGTGTGATGTACCACCGATGTTACGCTCAACTGTTAGACCAGTTGCCGTAGAATCTGCTGTACAACGCATTACTTCGCCTGTCGCTGCGTTTACAAGCATAGTGCCTTTAACCGCAAACAGGTTGTCGTTACCCGCATCAACAGTGATAGAAGTTGTTGATGTAGAAGAAACCGCACCGTTGACCGTAAGTTTACGGTCGGGGAGTTCATCTTTGAACAAACGAAATTCGGGATCGTCTGTTGCTTCAGATGATGTCATTGATAACAATGCGTTCAGGGGAGCCGAGCCGTTTGGCTCAAGAAGAGTGTATAATTCTCTGTAGTTTTTAGGGCGGAAGTCACTGTCAAATTGACCCGTTCCGCGCAGTCCTTGAATAGCAGCCATGATGGCCTCCTATATTAGATTACAAACTAGGCGGCACAAATAAGTCTAAACGGAGTTCACGTATTAACTTTTCGTCCCAATAAAACTTTGTTCGGCTTGCGCGGAACTATGTCTTATTAGCAGCATGAAATATAATTGCAGGAGGTGTCGTCCCTCTTTTAAAAAAAAGGGACGATTTTTTTATGTAACGCGACGATCCTGTGCGCGTTGGGTCAAACGATTAAGCATATCGTCACTGCCCTGTTGCCCGCCAGATGATGTCGGAGCCGTCGTATTCGTTTCCGTAAAGGCAGCACGCTTCTCGGAGAAAGATTTCAACCGTTCAAATTCACCAGAGTTCTTCTCGTTCTGGAATGCCTTCATAACCTTACGAGTTAGGCCCAGATCAGCAAAGTCTTCGCCTGTGTAGCCCATCTGCATAGCATAGTCAGAAAACTCAGGAGCCATTTCATCAGGGAGGTTTAGCTCCTGCTGAACTCTATCTAAGTTCGTCGCCACCCGCTCTTGATAACTCTGATTGGACTGGTTGCTTGCTTGCTTTTGGATCTGCTGGCTGACTTGCGCTTGCTGTTTTCCAGCCTGCATAACTCTGTTCATTAACTGAGTTTGCATAGCCATCTGCTTCTTCAAGCCTTCGATTTCCGCGTAGCTCTCACGAAGTTTTGGCGGCAGGGAAATAGCGTTGCTATCTTCGTACTTACGGAATTCTTCTTCTAATGCCGCAGCTACGTTTCCACCCTGTTGTGCGTTAGGGTTTGCTTGACCCTGACCAGCAGGAGGTTTTGCGCCCTTGCCAAATTGTGCGTTCTTTGTGAACGCTCGCTTTAGCGAGCCATCGATAAGCGCTTTGGCTTGTGAAGGGCTCATATTACCCTTCTCCATCATCTGATCGACGTATCCGTAAACCTCTGCGTTTTGAGAGTGCTTATTGTTTAAAGCTGCGTAACGATCTCGCGTGCCTTTTATTTGGGCGGCAGTCATCGTCTGGTCGCCCACCTTAAAAAACTCCACAGGATCAGCAGAAGTTCTATCGCCTTCTGTTTGGGGCGAAGCCATCTCTTGAGCTTTTTCCATATTCGTAGTTGGAGCATCCGCAGGCTTAGGGGCTGGCCCTTGTGGTTGCGGTTGAGGCGCAGCCTGTGGTGCTTGGCCTTTTTCTGGGCCTAGTTTCTTTTCTGTAAGTCGCTGTAAAGGATCAGCCATCGTATTCTCCATTTTCATGTAAGCGGCTTTCGCGGCTATTTGCATTTTCAAGGTGCAGCTCGTTCTCGACGCGGAGAATTAGCCGTTGAGGTAAGTCGAGCAACTGTCTAGCTGCCCAGATTGCACCCCGATTATAATCCATCTGTTGCTGGCTCATGTCGGGGCTGTCGGCCATAGTGAGAGCGAGTGATACTATCTCGTCTTCCATAACCTTGTGTAATCTTGCCCACCCTTTACTTTTGCTAAGGGCGGTTAACTCTTTAAGTTCAGTTAGGTTAGTAATTTTACAGTTCCCTTCTTGCCAGTCCCGATATTGGCTGGCCCGAACTTCTGCATGTTAGTTACGGGGGTGGATTTCTTAGATCCCTTTTTCTTCGTAGCCATAGTCGGCCTCCTTACTTTTGAGTGCATGGACAGTTCGCATGCTTCATGTTTCCGCTTTTCGTTTTCTTACCGATAGCTTTTACATTCTTAGAAACTTGCGCCACTTTGCTATCCTTTTTTCTTAGCTCTCTTAGCTTTGTTCTTTTTACTGTTAGGAAAACCTGCTTTCATATTGTCGTAGGCTTTATTCGTAATAGTTGACTTAGACTTAGAACGTGAAGTTCCTGCCTTTTTTCGCTTGTTTATGTTTTCCCAAAGGCTCATTTAATAACCTTTTTTTTTCGTCATAGTCTTGCCAGTTTTCTTAGCATAAGCCGCAGCTTTTTTCTTCCCTGCTGGGGTGTACGCAAACTTCTTTTTTCCTACTGTTGGCATGTCTTTCTCCTAACAATTCCACGCTCTGCGTGACCAATAGTTTGCGGAAAGTTTATTAGACTTTCCCTTTATTCCACCGCTACGTGCGCAGTAAGATTTCTTGCGTGATGGTTGATCTTTTTTGATCGACATCTTCTTGTCACCAAAGCGGATGATCTTTTCCTTGCCGTTTGCGCACGCCTTGACCACAGACTTCTTGCTAGACCCCGCCGCTGCGCGGCGAGGCTTATTGCAAGGCATCTTGGCTTTATTTAGCCGCGCCATTAGCTAGGCTCAGTAGGCCAAGTAATCTGTTCGCTGTCGGGCCAGTTTTCGTCAGCCGTCGGAAGATTGCGAAGCGCGGCTCGGTAATTTGCCCAGGCTGTCTTTTTACTTGCGGTTAGCGGGCTGTCAGCCGCTTGCGTCCAATCGCAATCAGCAAGGCGAGCATCCCGAAGCATTCGAGATGCTTTGGCTTGAACCGCTGGCAAAGCATCAGCAAATTTCTTGTCAATAGCAGCGTTTTCCGCTTCTTCCGCCGCTGTCATTTCGCGGTAAACACCGCCTTTGTATATGCCACCCATAACTTAACCCTCTTCCATTTGCACTTCGACAACGAGCTTGCCGTGGTCGAAATTTCCTGATGTAGATTTGAACCGAAAGCCACCTTCCATTGCCGTTGGGGTGTTCTGACCCGTGTCATAACTGTTCCATCCCCCATGCTCGACATTGGGGTGAGTATGAGATGCGTATTGCCACATGATACTGTAGTGTGAACCGCCAGATTTAGTGGATTGACCGCCTGAACCTTCGCGCCAAGGAATAAACATAATTTGGCCTGTCAGGCCAAAGCCGTAGCTATAACCAGTGCTATAAATACTGTTCCCGTAGGATGGGAACCTCATATAGCCTGAGTTGCCGTTATTCGCCGTACCCTGCATGTTGTTGCTATTGTATCTGCCGTGATACGTGTTGCCAAAATAGCCAGAGCTTATCAGGCTGTCACTTGAGTCCAGACCGTAAATGTCGAGATACCAACTCCCAGTACAACTGACCTCGTACAGCGACAAGCGAACACCAGCAATTTTAGAATAGGCGAGTCCCGACTGTATACTGGCCCACGTAATGTCGTGATAATTGGCTGCTGTAAGAGTGTTGAAGTCGTATGTTTTCTTTATCGCTACGCCCTGTGGCGCCGCAACGTACTCAAGAGCGTTTGCGGCGCTGTTGACCGCAAGTTGCTGACCAGCCGTACCTATCGCGGCTGGTAGGGCCGCAGGGTTGAACTGCAACTGCCCAGAGCCGTCAGTGGTTATGGGCTTGTTCGCAGTCCCGTCGGCTGCTGGTAGCTGAAGTGGAGAGTACGCAAGCGTACCACTTCCGTTTGTGACAAGAGGTGCGTTAGCGCCTCCGTCTGTCGAGGGTAGGGTGAAAGTCGTACCCCCGTTTTTTTGTATTTGATCTACTACGATCTTACTCATTTTCTCATCCTTTCAAACGAGTGGGGGTTAATTCTATTTGCGGCGTTTCGTGCCATAGATTGTGTAAAAACTATCTGCGCCATCAGCCGCACTAAACGTGCCTGATGGCGTGCGAAGATAAAATCCGTTGCAAGTGAGGCTAGTCAACTTTGTGAACCATCTACAGCGGCTGGTGCTATTTGTTTGGTAGCCACCCTCCAGACCATTATAATTAAAGAAATCTCCTGTTACGCCTCTCTTTGTAGCGTCATCCGAAGTTGGAGGTGGAACATAGAAGTTAAACTCTAAAATTTTGTAACTGCCAGAGTTGTCTGCTTCTGAAAACGTATCGTTCTGACCTGTCGTGTACATCTCACCACTGCTATTGTTGGAAAAGGCAGTGTTTCCCCGAAAGCCTATCTGTGACCAAGATTGGGTAGTTACTCTGCTAGAGCCATTCATGCAGCCAAAGAAAAGATAACTTACTTGCTGTGACATATGAAGGCGCTGGCAGCGAACTTGGAAGCTTTCGTATTTATCCGTGTCTAAATTTGTAAACTCTATTACGTCCTTGCCACTGCTATCCACTTTGATTTCTTGCAGCTTTCGTCTGGTGAAAAAAGAATTCTCAATATCATCAAGAGTTAGCCCTGATGTTGTTGCCGATGCGCCGCCGCTAGTCGTGTTTGTTCTTATAGTTCTTCCCATACTGACTAGACCTCCACGAACGTAACGGTTGTGAAGACACTCGTGGCATCGTCTTGGTTTTCTAAATACAAATTGTCACCACTATTTAAGACGATACCATTTCGCTCAAATGTGCCGACACCTACGCCGTTTTCAAGAAGACCTGACTGTGGGATAGAGCTAAAACCAGTAGAGTCATTACTTAGCTTATTGTTGTTAGAGGTGCCTGCGAGCATAAATTTCTGCAATGGAACGGTTTTACTATTATCCATAGCAACAAGAACTGCACTCGCATTGCCAGTATGCTCTGCCGCTGTCTTCCAGTTAATCAAGTCTGTAGAGTAAAGAGCGTCACCCTTAGTCATGCTCGTAAAGCAAACCCAAAGCGATGCGCCAATCCTCTGTGGCTGTGTTGTTTTCTGCGTAAGTTCGTGTGTTGCGGTTTCCTTTGTCAGAACAGAATAGAAATCTCTTGCAGCGGCTGTACTAAAAACGTCTTCATGGTCAAATGACCATATTCCCTTTCTAGCTGCGTTGTTACCCTGAATGTTTAAGTAGTACTTGTCGTTATTGGGGTTGTACTTAATCCAACTGGAAGAGTTGCCACTGTCTCCATCCATGTTTAATCGAGCGTGCCAGGTTTCACCTGACTGAACGAAGCCAGCTAATCCTTGATTAGTGGTGCTGTCTTTGGCGTTCAGGATTGAAGTCGCACCCGCTGCGTAAGAACCGTTGTTCCTCCATTTCCGCGAAGATATTAGGCCTATTCGGTATTGGCTACCTTTGCTGTTTGCTGGGGTCACATTGTTATGAAGGCCAAACACAAAGACACCACCGTCAGATTGAAAATCTAACGTCAGGCCATCATTTGCGGCGTAGCTGTTCCAATCGCCAGAGCTTGTATGACCATATTGGTAAGTAAAGCTATTAGATGTTGCGTTGCCAGTAGTCCTATTGACGCTAGAAGTGCCATTGAAGGCGTAAAAGTAACCACCCGTCATATAACCGTTGTCATGGACGCCCATAAAAGCATCCGTCCAAGGGTCGTGTATCGATGCTCTAGTGTAGTAATTAAGACCTATATTATCAATATAAGTTGTTCCACTGCTAGACCATGATCCTTGTAACCAATTCTGGAAAAAAGATTTATCTGCCGCTAAGTCAGTATGAAAACGATAATCGTTGCTATTGACCAATACAGCTCCATACGCAGTCGCTTTGTTGTAAGCCGATGGGTTCTCAAAGAAGTATGGCTCATATATTTGATACCTCATACCCTGATAGTCGCCGCTTTGCATATTATACTGCGTGCCGTTAAACGTCATGGCCTGCTTCGCCGCGCCAATACCAACGCTTAGTATCGTTGTCCCCTGTGCAGTAGTGCTTAACAAGTCAAAGTCACCTGTGTTGTAAGTGATGTTTTGCGCAAGTGTGTTGGAGACTGTTGTAAAGTTTAGTGGATAATTTCCTTCGCTATCAACAACGATTGAGCATTTTGGGTTCTTAGTGTTGTCGGCGCTAATCGCATTGATCGTAACAACGACAGGTGAAGCTGTGTTGTTTGTAAAAATCTTCCCGGCTTTGCCCGCCGCGACAGTGTTGCTTGATCTACCAGCCATTTATATTCTCCTAATTGTCGCCAAAGTAGACCACTCGGCCTGTTGACTGATACTTGTCTGCCGACGCCGATCCAGCATCTCCGAACGCATGTAAAACCATGCCAGAAGGAACCGTGATGGATGTACCATCACCAACGTAGCCAATAGCGTAAGTGGCGTGGTTGCCTAGCACTGTGTCGGACTCAAAATAACTGTAGTGCGTGTCTATGGATGTGGCCTCGGAAACGTAAAGCGTGGCGTCTGCTGTAATGCCTTGATATGTTCCGGCTATTGCTGTCCCGTTGGGAATGATTTCTGTGGTCTTCCACATGTAATCAGTGGCAGTCGCATCTGGAACTGCGTAGGCCGCTGCCGTACCGCCCGCACCAGCGCCACTAGATACTCCCGCATAACCGATAAAACCCATGCCAGAATGAGCTTGGCAATATGCGTAAAGCATCGGTGCGTCTTGCTCTAAAGTTACCTCTGTGTACGCACCAGCCTGACCCGCCGTACCAACCACTGTTATTCCTGTCGTGTACGACGTGCCCGCTGGTGTTGCGTGTGTGCCGTCAGCAGTTTCAGAAAAGCGTATCTGATGCCCAGAGTTTGATGGGTGAGACTGGTCAAATCGGTAGAAAATGCTCGGCAGTATATTCGCCCTAGACCTAACGCTCCCGTCTATAGCAAACTTGTTACCGCTCGACGTACTCACAACGGAAACTGCAATAGAAAAGTCTTCCTTTAAAATTGCGCCAGATGTGTCAAAAACTGCGTTTACCCACGATGTACCGCTGTAAAGCTTTAATGCGCCAGCTTGTGTGTTAAAGTAAACTGCGCCAGTTTGAACGCCAGAGGTGCTTGGATCAGAAGCGTGTGCGCCCACGAAGACGGCTTGCACTTCACCGGCGCGTGTCGTCGCTGTTGTGGCGTGAGTGGACGCGGTGTTGGCATGGCTTAGCGCGGTAGCAACTTGGGTGTTCATGTTGGCTACCAGACTGGATACGCCAGCCATGTCCTGCCAAGGGCCACCTGTGGTGCGGAACTGTAAGCTCTCTTGCCCAGCCGTAGATACGAACTGAAATTCAAACGCAGTAATGCTGCCATTAGAGTTGAATAGCTTAGCCATCAACTGATCTAAGCGTAAGCCACCGCGCTCTGCGTCTTCTAGGTACGTGTCGAGTAAATGCTCGCCAGTGGCGGCACTCCTAAAAGTAAGCTGCTCGGATGGTACTCTAGTCTGAGCCATTCTTATTTATCTCCAAGCTTCTCAGCAATCTGTTCAACCCGACCGCGAGAGAGATTTAGCACCGATTGTATTTTGACTACGTGAGCATTGATCGTGTCGCGGCCTTGTTGATCCGCATCTCTTAGTTCTGATATTGCAATCTTTGTCGCCAACAAGTCGTCCCTGATTGGAGATAATTCCTCTTTGATCTTTGCGTCGATATAATCTCTGACCTTCGGATCTATTGCAGAGGCCAATGCTCTGCTGTCAGCTAACGTCATTTCTTATCTCCCATCGGGATAAGGTTCCCTTTCTGGACTTCGTTCTGGATATTCTCTTGGGGCTGTACGGATGCACCGCGCATCTTCTCCATAAGCTGCATCTGCTGCGCAGGAGTTGGGCCTTGAGCCGCCTGCTCCTTGGAGATTTTAAATTGCTCCAAGTCGGATATGCCCATAGCGCGGATAGCCTCCTCGACTATCTTGCCGCTGTTGTATTCCATGCTTAATCCGGTTTGGTTCAGCATGCCCAACATGTTCATCCACGTTTCTGCGTTCTTCGTGGGCTCAAGCGGGAGCGTTCCGTCAATCACGAGGTAGTCGATTTCCCCTTGAATGTCGGATAGCTTGAAGTCGAGGTAGTTGTCTTGAACCATATCGGCTAAAGAACCCGTCGCATCACCGTCATTCATACGGATTGAGCCTTCGGTTGCGAAGAAATCCTGTATGTTTGACGTCATCATCCGTACCATTGGACGTATTGATGTTGATGATATGACGCGGCTAAGTACGCCAAGTCGTTGACTGCCCAGTTGGGTAAGCCGCTGTATTTCTGTAGCTGTTCGTACACCGCCTTCGGCTGTCGGCATTCCTTGCTGGGCATCTGATGCGGCTGATAGGCGCTGCTTTAAGCCCCCCATCGCCTCTATGTCTCGCCAATGACCCGCAGTTACGTCAGGTATTTGCGATATGAATACGCCTTCGTTGGGTTTGGAGCCTGGCAACGTCCGTACAAGTCCGTGCGGGTTACGGTCGATCAAGTCTCCGATGGCAACTTGCGTAGGATCTACGAATATTAGGTTGGACAAAGCCGCCTGCACGTTGTCAATGCGGCTGCGGAGCAGCCACGTAGCTATATCGTGCAGTGGAAGAAGCAGATCGTATAAGGATTGACCGTATGTCTTGTGGCTGTCGTGGTATAGCCCACCAATTACGACAGGGAATTGCTTGCCGTATGGGTTTAGCTGGCAGCGTATTACCACGCTCTCGTCTAAGATGGTTACGACCATCCAAAGCTGGTCGATCTGAGGCAGATTAACCTCGTATCCCGCAAGGCGCACCCAGCACTCGTCTACTACTCGGCTGTCACCAAGCGTAAATAAGGAGCCTCCGCTTTCTCTGCGGTTTCTGTCGGCTGGGTCGATAGATAATCCACGGCCAGCCTCTTTGTGCCAAGTGTGTCCGTCCCACCCGTTATTTGGCGCAGAAATTCTATTGCGCAGCGCTGGGAACTCGCGAAGCTTGGGGTACAATCCAGATTGGAGGAGAGCATCATACGATGAGTAGTCAGCAAATATGATGTACTGCATGCGCTCCCAGTCGCCCCACTGTACGCGGGGATCATGGAAAACCCTTCTCGGATCGACGTTTGTGATGACGTTGGTTCTGTTCTTTTGCGACCATGTGACCTTCGTAGGGGCGTACCCGTAGCGGATACAGTCAAGAAGATGTTGCGCAATTCGGGCCTCCCCTGCGGTTCTTCGCATTTGCTGATGAAGAAGGCGCTCAAGAATTGCTCCCGACTTGCGAGACTTTCTGTTCAAGCCCTCTAGCTGGAACATTGGGTTGCGGCCCGTAAGAGCCGCCATGAGATATGTCAGTACCGTGTCGCTGATTGCGCGTGTGTCAGCGATTACAGCTTTCTCACGGAACTTCGTAGCGTCAGGCTTAACGTAAACATCGTGAGCGCGGTCTGCTTGCTTCCAATGGCTGTAACGCTGCGATACCCTGTCGTATGACATTTGCATCGCTGACTTCGCGTAACTCACAAGACGTTGCTCTTGCTCGTCTGTTAAGTCGATTGAGATGTCGTCGTATCCCATCAACTTTTCGGCATGCTCAGACAAATCGACAACGATACCGTCGTCGGATGGTGTGAACTCTGCGCGATAATTTGCGTTATTAATAGCCATAGTTATTTGTTACCCTCTTTGCGGTTAGCAAGTCGTCCCTACTCACCCCAGTTTCTCCACTCGGTTTTAGATGCGCCGGTGAGCCAAGCAGTTGAGTCAAATTGATTGATTGCCGCTGGCGTAAAGTAGTCGCCAGAGCTAGGCGTTCTAGCTAGAACATCCAGCCCAATAGAAAGAGCGTCTACTTGGTCGTCATGTGTGCCCGATGGGAAGGTTTGGCACTCTTCGTAGAAGGTATCTATCCAAGGCGCGTTCTCTGGCAGAAATACGCGACCGCCCTCTATGAGCGGGAGAACTGCGTTGAGGCGTGAAACTTTATCGCCCGATACTTTATAGGGGATTACAGATACGCCGCTCTCGCGCTTGAGTTCTTGGATCAGTGATTGGCCCGAAGCTTTGTCTTCGATGTAAATGCCGCGCAATCCCTTGCCGCGCCACTTATTGTTCAGCATTATCATGCGCCGCTTTAGTTCTGGGAACTCAAACCGTTCGCGGATGACGTCAACTAGGTAAATATCGCCAGTTGTGTCCATTCCAAGGACGCACATCACCGAATAATCGGATGTAGTTTTAGCTTTGAAGGCTGTATCGGCGGATATTACGAGGGTTGAGAAGGTTTCGGGCTTTAAATCAGATGGAAATGTGCGCCACCAATGCGCCTTTATCATGTTTCCGCCCACAATGTAGGGCGTTTGCTGGTATAATGAGGCAAATTCGCGTGGGTTTAGGCGTTCTCTGCGCTCCAAATCCTCCAAAGAGAAGCGTTCAGGCCACAATGCTTGCTTCTTCGTGCTGTGAATGTAGCGTTTTGCAGGGCTAACCTTCTGTAAATCCGTGCCAGACATGTATTCTGGGTCGTCTTTTGGTAGAGATGCACGGCTTTTCTTGTCTGCCGTGCGCTTGGTTTCGATGGCAGGGAAGTTAATATGATGCCACCGCCCCTCGTTCCAGTCGTCACTCTGCATAAGGCGTCCCGCTAAGTCGTCAGGATGCCAACGAGTTAAGATAACGATCTGAGCTGGGGGCACCCCGTCTATGTCAGGCTGTAAACGGGTGGAAAGCGCGGAGACATAGTAGTTCCAAACCTTGTTGCGCTGAGTGGCGGATTCCGCGTCCTCGCGTGATTTGAAGGGGTCATCGAATAAGAGCAGATTTGCGGCCCGCCCAGAGGTGGTTCCGCCGATACCGATGAAGTACGCGGCTCCGCCGCTTGTGGTGCGCCACTGGTCAACTGCGCGGCTGTCAGCAGACATCTCAAAGTCTGAGTAGGCTTGCCCTGTGAGGGGGTCGTTCACGAGTTCTCGCACTTGCCGTCCGAAGTCGGTGGCAAGCTGGGAGTTGTAAGAAGTGGACATCAGGAATCGGCTGGGCTTGCGTGCCATAAAGTAGGATGGGAACAAGACTGAACCGAATGTAGATTTTCCGTGGCGAGGAGGCATAGTGATTAGCAAATTTCGCACAGGAATTGCAGTTGACTTGTGTCTTTCTGTGGCGGGCATGTTGAATTGGTTGGTGAGGGTGTTCCTTTCTAAAGCGTCTAGCGCCCTAATCATCGTCTTGTGGAACAGTGGAATTTTCCAAGTGGGGTTATGTAGCTTAACAAAGCCCTCGAAGCTCTCCTCCGCCTTGCGCAAGGCTAAGAGGTGACGCGCAGCGGCTTGCGGGGTGAGGCTCATGTGTCCGACTCCACAGTGTCGGCGTCTATTATTTGATTTACGCCCGAAGCAATGCGCTCAAGCTCCTCACGAGACATCTTGTCAGGGCTCTCTTGTACCGTGTGTTCGTGTTGTACGAATTGTGCGGTGAGATCGGGCATTACCTTGTTTAGTAGGGCTGAGAAGACGCGAGCTTGGGTGGGCGACCACTCTTTATCCCCCATAACTACGGCGTGAGCCTCGTCTATTTGGAACTCCACACGCTTGTATAGCCCAGAGCGCATGTTGGCGACTTGCAATGGTGTAAGCTTCTTGCCGTTGTGTGGGCTTAGTCGGCCCTTTGGATTGTTTGGCATTAAATTTAACTCCTAAATTTTCAATTTTGCTCAGATTAGTCGCGGGGTCGGAAATGGCGATTGTCGAAAACCGGCTTTGGGGGTCGGGGGTAGCCCCCCCCATGCACGGATTGTGCAATTTCGGGGTCGTAAGCCATTGATTTCATTGAAAACCCTGTTTCTATGCAGGAAATGGATCGCATGTGAGGGCCAAAAAACGTTTTCAAACTTGCTTCAAGCGCGTTGGAACATGGGTGCGTAATAATCATTTCAGCATCTTACATGCGCGTGAGTGCGTGGTCGTCCACGACCGACGAACTTCGTTCTGGGAATTAACAGTTGTCCAGCCAAGGAAGGCTGGGCCTATGTTCACAAAACGGAGGCCAGCATGGCACGCACAAACACACAAACGACTTCACCCGCCCCCACTTCACGCCATTGGGCGCATTCATACGCACCCGCGCAGCCCCCGGAGACCGGGCCGGG
>UEXM01000513.1_pt1 | contig 29768 bp, 35 predicted proteins | sample 1796661 | NCBI WGS metagenome assembly UEXM01 (sample SAMEA4772469, study PRJEB27181) | metagenome
GTTTTGATGATATGAAGCCTAAAGTGAGTCTTGGGGCGCAAAGGTTATAAGGGATAAACCCATACAAGAGAATGAGGAAGACCTATGAACTTAGATGAATTAACAGATATGATTGCCCAGATGGGAATTGAGATGCAGAACCGACGAGAGGAAATCGTAGAGACCACAGAGATTGCTTTGGCACTTCGTAGCGACTTCGACCAATTGATTTACATGGTGCTAAATCTTGACCCAGCCTCAACTGAAAGGCTTGATGATTATGCACTTTACTTGAAAGAGAAGTGGGGTTGAGGTCAGTGAAAGTTAGATTCCATTTAGGCCAAGGCCAGAACTACCAGAAGTTTCAAGTCATTGATGATGCTGGGTTCAAAACCTATTACGACCCTAAGAAAGTTCAATTACGCATGAGGAATGCGGTCTTGCACAATAGACCCAAGATTGCGGCTCGTATTTTTGCAGGAGAAATCAATAAGACGGTGTGTTCGTGGATTCGATGCGACCATGTAGAAGTATTACCAGCCAATGGAGAAACCGGGGTGAGCCAAGTGGAGTATAATCCACGCAAGGCTCCTTATTGGGTAGAGGCAGGAGTAAATGTGGACTTTGAGCAGTATGAGGTCTTGATTACCAATGACCGCAAAGTTTATATGGCTAAACCCACTACAACTAAGTGAGGAAGAACTATGATTGACAGATGTTTCGGACAGACCCGAAGAGGGATGTGTAAAAGAAAACCATTGACAGACTACGGCTATTGCCGTCAGCACCTTAATGAACGACTCAACCAATTGCGACCTAATCCAGAAGTAGGATGGTTAATTGCTGAATCTGGTTGCGACCCTCGATACCGATTAGATGTTAATATGAAATTGGTGGAGGATTTTCAAGCCTCTCTATCGCCGCAGGAACAACATTATTTTGCTCGTAATGGACGACTGGCTCCCTACGCTTTACAAAGATTTGTAGAAGAGGGTGAACACCGCAGCCGCCCATTAGTGGCGACGGAAGCATGGGATAGCATGATATTACAAAGCAAAGGATTTAATCTTGAAACGGCTATTAAGGAGGCCAATGCCTCACTGCTACTCAGTTACAAACGAACTGCCAGTAGTTATGCCAAGAGTTTAATGCCTGTGGCACGATTTCAAGATAATTCGGCGGGTCTTGCCAACTCACTATCAGAAGCAGGTATGGGTAGTGAAATCTTGACAGATAGTGAATACCAAGCCATGTTAAATCAACAAACGGACTACAATCAAGCACTGGCAGAATGGCAAGGAGGACTCAACGAAGTGAACCAAAAGTTGCAGCAGGCAGCGCAGCGCAAGCGGGACGCATATTACAAGGCTAATCCACAACCAGAACCTCCAAAGTTCTGACAGGTGTATGATAGAATTAAGTATCGGATGGCTCTATGATATATTATGTGCCTCAGTGAACTGGTATATTCAATGATAGTAGTCTCAATTTTATTTGGCTTGATGTATGCTGGTGGTGCTTTGGTAGAATACCTCACGGACAGAAGAGTTAAATAGGAATGACCTTGTAAGATAAAGTGAGTCTGATGGTTAAAATCAAGTTGTTTCCCAGCGAGTTAGAGTGGTGTCAAAGCCATGCCGAAGGAATTGTGGCTCATTATGATAAGAAGTTTGGTGCTAAAGGTTCAGGGTCCTACAATCACAATCGAGTAGATAGTAATTTAGTTGGAGTCAAGTCAGAAAAGGCTTCGGAAGTTTGGTTGAAGCGTTATATTCCTTTAGAAGATATGGAACTTCATTATCAGAACTATGAAACGGTTTATGGTGTGGGTGATATTAACATCTACGGCCAGAGTTTAGAAATCAAAGGCTTGAGACCTCATCAATGGGATAAGTTCAAGCGGTGTATTCCACCTCGGCAGTTGCACCATTATGTTCGGGACAAGGCCATTGTGATTTGGACTACGGCCACAGGAGATAGCAAAAAGCGTGAGGTGCATCTCAAAGGGTGGAATTATGCCCACGAAGTTCAAAGCAAAGGCATACCGATTAAAACCATTTGTGATAACATTTGGCTCAAGGATGATGCTGATATGAGAAACATGGATTCCTTGATACCGATTTTACGAAGTCTTAAGTAGGTGCTAATGCCTATTGAACCTATGGATAAAATTGCGAAGGTAAAACTTGGCCTAAATAAAGAAATGGAAGTTATGGTAACTTCCGAGATTGCCATGCAGAATAAAGCGGACCGAGACGATGTTTATTTCGTGATGTTTAATGTTTTAGATAAACCTCTTCGATTTGTAGTTTCAACGGCAGGAGACTTTACAGATTTCTTGATTGCCAGAGGTATTAAACAAAATCAAATTACTGAATGGTTGGCAGATGACCCCGACCAATTCTTGAATCATATTGTGCAACATCAACAGGATTTACTGGGACATAGTGTTGAAAAAGTTAAGGTGGTTCTTGATAACCAAAAGAATGCTGATATGGCTCGTGCGGTAGTAACTTCTATGATTGACAAAGGTTATTTCGTGAATGTTAGTAATTATACCATTCCGGGTGAAGAAGAAACCGTGCAAAAGATTCAAAAAGTTCCGACAGGACAACTTTTGAATGATTTCCAAACTATGTTAGAAGTGATTAAACAGTGGGATGGATTTTCGTTTGAAACTTTCTTACGAGAGAAAGGAGTTCCCGAAGAAAATATCGCTGCTATGTTGGAGGGTTCACAATGAGTATAAGTAAAGATAATGAAGAAACTGGTGAACATCAACCAGAAGTTATTACTTTGGATTTGCGAGATGTGATGCGAGAGATAGAAGCCAGTGGTGTGTTGCCAGATGGTTTCGTTATGGTTTATATGTTAGCAGACCCAGAAGAATCAGAAGATAATAGCCAAACTGATTTCTTTTTCCGAGCCTTTGCCGAGAGTCGTGGCTTTCTTCACAAGAAAACTGTATTGATGTATCAAGATATTCCTATTACACGACATGAATTGGCTTGGTTTGGAGATTGGAACTTGATGGCCGACAATATCGAGTCTGCGGAATCAGAAGTTAAAAAGAACTTAATGACATTTATGGAAAATGAAACTTTGAGAGTTATGCCTCGGATGGACTTTATGTTTGTTAATCAACCGCAACCCCCAGAAGCCGTGGCCGCAGAGGATGATGTTTTCTAATTGGAGTTATTAAGATGCAAGTTAGATTAGAACTCGGCGAAGGTAAATGGCTCAACTTTGAAGATTACGGCGAAAAGCGTAAGCATTTGAAAGTTTCTATCGAAGATGCGGCTGGAGTTAAAGTAGTTCTGGGCATTTGTTTGAAAGATGAGTTCAAGCGTGCTGGTCGTAGTTCGTGATTACCTTTATATGGGTGCTACGCCTTAGTGAAATTAAGAGATAGGCTCACCCCTATTGATTGAACGGTGATTAGATGACTGATGAAAATAATATATTGAAACCTGTCTTTGACAGTATGCGGAAAGGAAATGTAAGATACAGCAAGGGTGGATTGAACCCAACAGGTGCATCTTGCTTTATTACAGATGAATTAGGTAACGAAAAGTTGATTGGCAAGTGCCATCGGCAAGTTTGGTATAGTAAAAACAAAGTGCCTCGTAGTAACTTTCCTGATGATAAAACATTCATTAAGTTTGCCGTAGGTCATGCTATGGAAGAAAACTTCCAGACACATTGGAATCGTATGGGATTGCTCATTGATGGTAACATTCCTCTGCGTGAAGATATTTCAAACGGCGACCCTCGTGGAGAACTTATTATCTCTGGTGAAGCCGATGGTTTGCTTCGAGAGTTTGAAGTAGACGAGGAAGGAGTTATCACTAACATTTCATCTACTCATGCTATTGGTATGGAGATGAAGACTAACCGTGGTTACTTTGCTCGTAAAGAAGTTTATGGTATTGGTAATAAGAAATATCCACGAGGACATCCTAAGATGGACCATGTAATGCAGACCGCTATGTATCTGCGAATGCGTTGGAAGTTGGAAGAATACTATGGTGTGATTATTGATTCGTTCCGTATTGTTTATTGTCAAGTGGATGATGGTTTGACTACTTACTTTGATATTAGTCTAAGTGATGGCTACGGCGGAGAAGTTGTTATCAAAGACCGCTATGGCGATATTGTTATTCCCGATGCTTTGGCTTCTTTGGAAGCGGGTATCAACCTTGACCCGGTAAGCGGATTAACTATTGACAACATCATGGACCGATACTACGAGTGTGCGGAAAAGTTGTTGGATACTGAAAACCCACCAGACCGTGATTACCAACTTCGATTCTCTGAAGAAAGTTTTGAGAAGAAACGAGCCGCAGGTGATGTGAGCAAGACGGCAGCCGGAGCATGGGAAAAGAAACCTTTGGCTGAAATCGGAGATTGGCAGTGCCGATTCTGTGATTGGAAAGAAGTTTGCTTGCCGTATGGTGTGCTAACCAAGGCAGTAGAAGATGGTTTGCTAACTCCTGAAGCCGCTATGGGACAATTAGGCATAACTGCTTTTGGGTCGTGAGTAAATGTATTGGTTGTTTGCGTTAAGTGTTTTTATTACACTGGGTATGGCTTTAATGTTGTATCGGCATTTCAACTTTTTGTTTGAAACTCAATACCAGATGACTCAAGAACTTATTGTGTTGCTTAAGGAAAAATTACAAGAACCTCGGAATCAGACCGGTCGAGAGATTGAGGATGAAGAGAGTTTCCGTGATACTTTGAGTTATGCACCCGTAACAGATGAGGCTAAAGATTGGCTCTATGGAGTCAATTACAACCTTGAATCAGAGGAATAACCATGAAGGTCTTGTTTCTACTCTTCGGAGTGGGAGTGTTGTGTGGATTTTTGACACGAGAGATGGTGATAGCCGTTAGCAAGTTGTTGGCTGAACTTAAGACTCTACAACAGCGACTACTAAAGTAATATCATCAGTCTTGCCACCCTTCCACTGGCTGGCATCGTAGACTTTTCGGTCCTCATAGGCATTTTGAGCAAAAGGACTCCACATATTGGTATCTTTACTTAGTTCGTAGGCTACTGTGCCAATAACATTTGCCAACTGACTTGGACTTCTTAATCCAGAGTTGTTGATAAGTTGTAAAACTTGCGTGGGAAACATATTATCCCACAATCCATCGGTGGCTGCCACGATAATATCTCCGGCTTGAAGTTGGAAGGTATAATCTTCAGAGTGAAAATACATGGTGTCGTTAGAACCTTGGCCAATTTGATAAGGTGAATCGTGATAACGAACTCCAGACTTAGTTTGATGAATTACATAGTTTTCTCGGATGACTATTAAATTACAATCTCCTACTTGTGAGACATCTAAAAGTTTTAATCCTTCTTGGTAGTAGGCCACCAAAGCCGTGGTGCTTCCGGCTGCCTTGGATTTTTCTTCGGCTATTTCTAAAGATTCATATGGTGAGGCATTACCATCCACAAAAGTTTCACGAGCATACTTCATTATTTCACGAGCACAATGGCCGGCATTGATTCCTTGAACTCTCCAAGAACCTACTCCGTCGGCAACACCGAAAGCCGAAATAACTGAATTAGTAATAAACCAAGCATCATCACCGCCATCAGCGACTTTATCGTCACGAGGTTGATTAAAGAAACCCATAGTTATCATGGTGACTCCTCCAATAACTTTTGCCAGCCAGTGCCAAACCAATTAAGTAATTGCATTATTAGAACAGGGTAGCCTTGAATGATGGGATAAAACTTATGGTAAATGTAATCAGGTTCGTGTTCCCAAGAATCATCTACTCCATCCATTTTTGTAATTTTTATACCAGTGGTGGTTAGTTCAGGCGAACTGATGTCTGAATAACTGTCTACTTCCCAAAGCAAGGGGAACATCTCATCGTCACTAACCCAGAGTATGTATCCAAGGGTATCGCCTCCATACCAAACATTGTTCATCTTCCTATCAAAAAATAGAAACACCATTCCAGTTCCGTCTGCATAGTTTCCAGCCATGAAAGGGTCAGCACGGCTCGCTTGACCTCCCCTCATAAACTCCAACTCTTCCATAGTGGCTAAAAAATATGCGTTACGCACAACATCATCTCTTGAGTCGAGTAAGTGTTGAACCAAACCATGGATGTCATATGCAGGCTCCATAACTATACATTGTTCTCTTTGATACTTAAAGAGTGTCATGTTTATGTAGGTGCTTCGGTATAGTAAGAACATGGTAAGAATAGAGGTTAGAGGTTCTACTCGTAGATTCCGTGATGTCTTACGAAACAGTTATGATTTGCGTTGGGATAAGTTATCTATGTGCTATGCTGGAGATATGAAATTAAGTGAACGGCGTATTCGCAACTTGGTTAGATTCTGCGAAAAGTTTAATCTGCCCGTGTCAGTCGATGGCGTGCAATTCAAAAGTTCTGCGGAAGATGTGGAAGATGAAGATTCCTTCAAGATTGAGCCGGTGAAAACTTCTCGTGTTTCAGCATTAGGAAAAGTAGGTTCGGAAAGATTGATGCCTACTAAAGAAGGAGCACAAGCACCGGGTTATCAAGAAATACACCTAACCTCTGATTCCGAAATAGATTTTGATAACTATCAAAGATGGGTAGATGAAACTTTGTTTGAAGATGCCCGTCCAGAGCAACAACAAGTTATTCCTGCGGTAGCGAAAGTTTTACGCAAGGGATACAAGAATGTAATTATTGAAAGTCCGACGGGTAGTGGCAAATCTGCATTTAGCATGGTGCTACCGAAAATGTTTGGTAGCGATAAGAAAAGTTCCTATGTGCTAACTCATTTGAAAGGTTTGCAGGCTCAATACTTAGCAGAAATGCCTTTCATGGAAAGTATCATGGGTCGTGGAAACTACGGGTGCAAACTTGATGTAGAAGCAGGATGTCGGGATATTGAAGTTGCCGAAGCAGCAGTTCAGCGTGCCAGAGCAGGTATCGCACCTGCTAAGTCGTGCACCGCAGATACCGCACCTTGCGTGACTATTAAAGATTTTCAATGTCCATATAAGAATCCCAAAGAAGGAGATAGAATGCGTTGGGATGTAGACCCAAAAGATTTATGTGATTATTACGGGTCTTTGACTAAAGCGCAGAACTCGGAGTATTTCGTAGCGAACATGGCTTATGCTGCGGCAATCGGAATGACCCCGATGTTACCACAAAGAGAGTTCTTGATTGTGGATGAAGCCCATAATTTACCCGATGTCATGGTGGGTGCATTTACTTTAGACTTGAGTGAGCGTATGTTGGAACGATTGTTAGGTGTTAAAAGTTTAACCGAGATTTTAGAACTTAGTGGTAGCGAACAGGTAACGGCTCACGAACAAAGAAAAGTTATCATGGGTCCTTGGAGGCCACGAACTGCCAGTAAAGGTTTTCCTAAAATCCCAAGTGTCACTATGGATATGAGTCCGGATATTATGAAAAAGGCGGCTGCGGTGTGGGTAGCCTATCTTAATGACCTTGACAAAGAAATCCAAAACAACCTTAAGAATAACTTTTACGAGGATAGCAAAGATTTGAAATTGGCTATGCGAACTACTAAAAAGATGGAAACCATTGTGGCAGGTTTAACTCACGATACGACCAACTGGATTTGGCAAGTCAGCGAAGAAAGAACTTTTGTTAATTTCAAGTGCATCGAAATCAAAGAGTTTGCTGAAAGTTTGTTGCTGCACGCTGGTCGCCGAAGAATCTTCCTAAGTGCTACCATTGGAAATCCTAAAATGTTTTGTGAAGAACTGGGGCTTAAGTTAGAAGAAACGGCTTTTATCAAAGTAGGCTACTCAAGTTTCCCTGTGGAAAACCGGCCGATTTATACCCGTGAAACGGGTGGGTTGCTAACACGACAAGGACAAACCGATAGGGATTGGCGCAACACGGCTGAGACTATTATTGAGATTATGGAACAACACCCTAATCAACAGGGAATTATCTTGCCTTATACTGATAGAATAGATAAACAGTTAGCCGAACTGATTGCCGAGATTAACCCAGCACAGGCTCGTCGGTTGATACGACACGATAAAACGGCACATGGTCGGGATGCGGCTGTTCAAGAATGGAAAAGTTCTCAAGGAGGAGCCATTATGTCTACTTATTTGAATCAAGGTTTTGATGGCAAGGAAGCGGCTTATTGTATTGTAGTGAAACTACCTTACTTGAGTTTAGGAGATGTGAGAACTGCTAAAAAGATGAAGGCTACACCAGCATGGTATAGTCAGCAAACAGGAATTGCGTTAGCGCAAATGTGTGGTCGGGCGGTTCGTAGTAGAACCGATAAGGCTAATACTTACATTATTGACCCAAGTTTCTGGTTTCAATATAGCAAAGGCGTAGCAGGTAGACCTCTGAAAGATTTCTTACCAGCGCATTTGTGTGAGAGCATAGAACGATATGAAGGCTTAACTGCTAATGGTATTCAACAAGCCTTGTGAAGTTTTAAGTGAGTGATAGGAGATAGTGATATTATGAAGATTGCGATAGCAGGACAAATGGCCAGTGGCAAAACCACTTTGGCAGAACAACTCCAACAAGAATTAGAAAGTTTAGATTATCGAGTAGTCAGACATAGTTTAGGATTCAAAGTTAAACAAATTGGAAGTGACTTGTTCGGAATGACTATCAAAGACCGACCCTTACTCCAAAAGATTGGAATGAAGATGCGAGAGATTAGACCTGCGGTTTGGATTGAATATGTGAACCGAAGTATTGAGGAAGATTTTGCGGCAGATAAATATGATGTGGCTATTGTGGATGATGTGAGATTTATTAACGAAGCCAACTTCTTTAATGAGAATGATTGGCAAGTGATTCGTCTTAGAATTGATGAGGAGTTACAACAGTCCAGACTACAAAAAACTTATGAGGATTGGGAAGTTCACTGGAACAATCGTGAGGACCCCAGTGAAACTGAAGTTATCCAGATTCCAGAAGAAAGTTTATGGATGGATATGATGGCAGATGATTCGGATGACGCTTTGATTCATGTGTTAGGTAATTTGGAAACTATTTCCTAATTATTCGGATATTATCAAGTGGCAAAAAACCCCGTAATAATCAAAAATCCAATTGGGATTTTGCAGATTAAAGGCTGGTTCTTAGTCCTAATGAAATAGGCTTAAGTGGTGTGCCAGATTTAGCAATTCTTTCGTATTTAACTCGCAAGGGTTTGCCCATGAAACTGGCTCGCCTTCGCCACTTATCTTCTTTCTCAGATTGAGTGCCTGATGCTGTGACTTTGAAAGTTCCACCTACTCCGTTATCACAAACCCAAATAGGAACGCCAGTGAACTTACCCATACCTTCGACCACATCAATAATGGTGAACTCAGCATCTCCGAAATCTTTTAGTTTGTAGAGATTATTACCAGAGCGTCCACAATTATATGGCTTAGTCCAGTCACGAATAATCAAACCTTCTTCTCCAGCGTCAATTGCGGTTTGTAAAGCCGCTTCTAATTGCGCCGTCACCTGAGAAGGCACAGGAGTTAATTGGGCTTCAAACAGCCAGCCATATGGAGCACTTTTCGGACCCTTGTAACTACCAAGAGGTGTTCTTACATAACTAAATCTTGGCATCTCTGGGGCTGTTTTCAACAATTTATCCATACGCTGACGATAATTCAAGTTTGGCGAATCTACCCAATAACAATCAAAACATCTAAAACCTAAACTTTCGTATCCGGGCTTTATTTTCTCTGAAGACCACATACCAGTGGTTTCTTCTAATTCCAGAACTTCACTGTGGATTTCACCATCCAGAACTAACTTTTCGTTTTTTAAGTAATCTCTCAGCATCCTATTACTTAGAATAGATTCGGTGATAAGTTCCAGATTAACACGGTTGCGAGTTTTATCTTCTCGGCTGACATACTTTAGAGGACTCTCAACGGGTGTAGTTGTGCTACGAACTCTTCCCGTGACTACGCCTGCTAACAAATCATCCATGAAGTCTTTCTCTTTGGGTATTATTTGACTCGTTAGATATTCCTTAAGTTTTTTATCTTCCCAATTGATGCAACTCAAAACTTGTGGTTCGGAAATAGGTGATAACACATAAGGAGGAAACCAACCCGGACCCGGACTCTCAGCAGAGAAACTGGTAGTTGCAGTATAATCATCATTCCATGCAATTAAACATCGGACACCATCATACTTAATTTGACAAACATAATCTTCTCCATCACTCCAAATCTGCCTCGGTTTGGGAATAATTGTCATCAGCATACCGTCGGGACGATACTTTTTGCCGGCTGGGTCTTCTTCAACTTTAATAGTTTTGGCTAAATCTGGTTGGCTACATGGAAACCACGGTATTTCTTTCATCTTATATGTCTCCTACGGTTACAGTGCCTTCATTACAAGAGTCGCACCATTCATTATACTCTTTATCGTAATCATCGTGACTGTGGGTTATTATGCCTTCGCCATCACATTCGCCACATTGAAGTTCAATCTGTCCAACTATGTTTTTAAGAGTCTGTTTGAAGACTTTATCTCGTGCCTTGAAAAAGACTGTGGGGCTGGCAAAAGTTGAGTAGTAGTGGCCATAGTCATTAGCAGGTAACATCGGGCTTTCCCAATCATACCAAACATCCTCATCATAAGTTTCAAGTTTAGTGAGTTCTTTTGCTAAAGTGTCTGTTTTGGAAATAATGTTCTCTGGAGTTATCTCGGCATAATAATTGTAAATAAGTTCTTCTACCTTCCATAAAGTTTCATGGATAGTTTCTTCGGCAGCAATCATGTTAAGGTCATCAAAAAAAGGGTGTAACATCGGACCCAGATTCATATAATAAGTCGTCCAAAAATGTTCAGCCTGTTCTTGAGCAACCTTTTGATAAGTTGGATTAAACCAATTAAGAGTTTCTAACATAGGATATTGTTTATTATCCCAAAGAGCCGTATTTGCCAACACTGAATAAAGTTTCTCAAAATCTAAATCAGTAGGTAGGTCTGATTCTTCCGTTTCAGATTCCATGACTCCTCCGCCGTGATACCATGTAAAGTAATCGCCGTTAGCGATTGAGCGTGCTATGGTGGGGATTTGGTCTGAGCCAAAAGAGGCCACAAATGATTCGTAGCGTGCTGGTTGTAAAAACTTATCGGCTTCAGTTGTCGGCCACGGGGCTACGATAGGGTCAAAGAAAACTTGAGTGCCGTCATTTCGATAACCAAAGTTTTCAGGATTGGCTATGTCTCGAACCACGAATCCAAGGTCTAACAAAGTAGACAATAATTTTTGGTAATCTTGATTCTGCTCTGGTGGCAATTTATCATAAAGGTTGCAGTAATCGTTTTCAGTTAAACAGGGAATCTTTTCCATCTCCCAGACGGCAATCTTTTGACCTACGGGAAGATTTTGCATTAACAGATTAAGATGAGGATTATCAGTTTCGTTGTTTCGTAAAAAGTTTTGCCTAAGTTTAGGATTAACGGACCCTTGGTAAAAAGAATATATCTTAGGAAGTTGTGGCAAGTCTAAACTTTTATCTTTAGAGAGGTAGTAATACATTAAGGCTTGATTTCTATTGATAGCATAAATGCTGGCTTGTAATGAATTAAGGCCATATTCGGCTAAGGGTTTCATACCCAACGGCACAATTTTGTAATAGTGATTGGGATTAGAGGCTTTTTCAAAGACAAATCCTGCTTGCCCTGCTCCCACCAATTTGCCAAACATAATTATCACTTAGTTTTCGTGCCAATCGCCTACGCCTTCTACGACTTCAACTTCGGCACCAAAACTTTTGGAGTTAGAGTTGTAATAAACAAGTGCAACTAATCCTGCTGCAACTAATCCCACTAAGCCAAAGTTAGAAACCCACATTCTTTCACTACGGAATGATTTAGCACCTGCGGCGGGTCCTTCAAGGTCCATAACTCCCATGTAACCCATATCTCCCAATGATTCTTGGAAAGCAAACCAATCTACACCTGCGGCATTTTTGAGACTACCATCCGAAGCATTAGAGTTTTGACCTGATTCTTGTGTGATAGTCATAATGTCTACACCGGGATTACTGCGACTCATGGCATCTTGTAAAACTTGTCGGTTAGGAAATACTAAAGTTCTGACTCGATTATGAATAACTTTTTCTCCAGTATTCGTATCTAATTGTTGATGCGGATAAACCACATATTGAACTGTGATGTCATCATTGTCTCGGCTTTTCATAAACTCATTAAGAATATCAGTGGAGGAAAAGTATTGGCGGCCTGTGTAAATCTTACCATCCTTAAGTGGGTGACCGTGAATAGTCCACATACGATTTGTTAAACCCTTTCCAGCGTCCTGTGCTGCTTTAGCCACAGGGTTCACTTCAATACGAGATTCTGTGCCATAAGAGGGTGCTCCCAAATGATATTGTCCGTCTTTTTCATAAACATAACACATCCATTCTCGTTCTTCGTGAGTATTGTCAGAATAAGTTTTCATATCCTCAATGGCTTGTTCAGAAAACATAGTAAAGTGTTTTTTCCATGGTTGCATAAGATAGAGTCAGTCTTGCTGCTACTTAAAGATTAGCAACGACAACCTTAAATAGACGAAACTACATACCTAAAGTGATGGCAGAAGTAGAATGGGTGCAAACCTCCACAGGATTCGTTCAAACGGGTGCAGATGACTTGTTCAAAAGTGGAAGTGGTTATGTTCCAGTGTGTTGGATTGAATACAAAGGCACTATTTACCGCAGCACTTTGCCAAGTCTGCGAGATGCTCTACTACGATACTCCAGTTGTGATGTAAAGTTAGTAAAAGATTCATCGACTAACACGGTTCGTTCTTTAACGGTTATTCATGGCGATAACGAGAGAAACATTGAGGCTATAACTGATTTGATTAACTATTGGTATAATGCTTCTATTAAATCCGAGTATGCCGATATTATGGAAATTGCCTATTCTGAACCTTTGAATTGGCCTACCAAAAAGGTATGGGTCGGTTATGGAGATTTTGATGAAGATGATTTCGTTATGCCAGATGTTCCGGGTTATCCGGGTGGCGGCGGTCGTCCGGGTCCTCCAATGCGTGGTCCACCGAGTCCTGCACCACCGGGTCCACCCGGTCCTCCGGGTCCGGGTCCCAGCCCTGCTCCAAGTCCACCTCCTGCATTCCCCGGTCCTGAACCATTCTTAGGAGAGAGTGGCGAAGGCGGTGAACCCTCAAGTGGTGGAGAACCAAGTAGTGGTGGAGAACCTTCGGGTTCAAAGGCTCAACAAAAAGGCAAAGAAGATGCAGCCAAACAAGCGGCTCAACAAGAAGCACAGCGTCAAGCAGGAATGCAACAAGGTGCAGAACGAGCCGAACAAGGAAAACAAGATGCTCAACAAGCCGCAGGTCAAAAACCGGGCGAAGGTTCCGAAGGAAGCGGTGAGGGTTCAGGCGAAGGCGGTGAACCATCAGGTAGTGGAAGCGGAGGAGAACCCTCTGGAAGCGGCGGCGAAGGCGGTGAACCATCAAGTGGTGGAGAAGGCTCTGGAAGCGGCGAAGGCGAAGGAGGAGAAGGTTCTGGGTCTGGAGAGGGCGAAGGCGAAGGCGAAGGCGGCGAAGGTGAAGGCGACGGAGATGGCGAAACACCCTCTGATGATGGAACACCAAGTCAAGATGCTGGAGATGATTTCCAAGATGCGGCTGAGGCTGCGGCTGAAGCAGTAGATGGTGCTCGACAATGCTGTGCTTGTGCCGACCCTGATTCAGAAGAAGACTGTTCCAAGGCTGAACAAGCCAAAGAAGATGCTAAAGATGCTTTGGATGCGGCTAAAGAGGCTGCTGACAAGGCTGCTGAAGCAGGAGATATGACTCCCGAACAAGCCGAAGCACAGAAAACCAAAGCCGATGCTCTCAAGGATGCAGTAGATGATATGCAACCCGGACAAGATACCAGCCCAACAGGTATGGCGGCACAAGAAGCCGAAGCACACAAAGAGGCGGCTGAAGAATCCAAGGAAAGTTTTGAGAAAACTCAAGATGTAGATGATATGGCACAAGCAGTAGAAGAAGCCATGGCTGCCAAAGAATCGGCAGACAAATGCAACGATAAAGCCGATATGAGAAAACCTCAAGACCAAGAAAATGTAGACAAGGCAGACCAAGCCGCTATGGATGCTATCAATAGTGCCGAGGATGCTGTCGAAGAAGCAGCAACAGGAGAGTTTCCTCAAATTGACAAAGAGGCCGCAGATAGTTTGTGGGAAATGCTTAATGAAGCCTATGAAGAAGTAGAACAAAGAAAGCGGGAACGAGAAGAATCACAACGACTTTCAGAGCAAGCCAAAGACAAAGCCGAGCAAAGTCAAACCAATGAGGAAGAATTGGCTAAGGAACAGGCTTTAGATGCTACGGAGATGTGCAAAGATGCTGCCGATGTGATGAATCCATATAGTGAAGAAGACCGTGAGGCTTTAGAAGCCGCTATTCAAGAAACCGAAAACGCTTTGAACGAAGTGGAAATGGATGATGAGGTGCAAAAGGCTATGGATGAATTAGATGAACTCAAAAATAAGATGCGAGAATCTGAAACCATGAGTGGAAATGAATGGGGTATTTGGGGATATGGTGATGGATGGGTGCAAACCAGTTATGGAGGTCCACTAATCTTTAACGACCCAACCGAAGCCGAAGATTATTTGCGAACTACTGGAGGACGAGCATAATGACAACCTACGAAGTTAGACCTTATCAAGATGCCCAAGATGAAAGTTTTGAAAAATCGGGATTACCTGATGCCGACAAAGATGATTATGATTCTGGTTGGGACGAACAAATGCAAAAGGAAGAAGAACTTAAAGCCATGAAAAATGAAGATTATGATGCCAAGTTAGGTGAAGCCACCGAAATCATAAACTTTAATGGTATGATGACTATGTTCAAAGACCCAGCCCATAATGGCAAGATGACTGAATATATCATGGGTCAAATCATGTATGGTTATGCACCACCTACTTTGGGAATCGGTTATGAGGTTCAAATAGTTGATTGGGTCCACAATCCAGACCCCGAAAACTTTGTGGTAGTTTCTTCTAAAGAATTAGTTCCTGATATGATGGCTGCACCATTGGTGAAAGCAGCAGGGGGACATTGGACTTTGTATCTTAGAAAAGAAAACTTGAAAATGTTTTTACCACCTGATGTAGTAGAAACACAAAAAGAAGTTATTGCTCAAGATGGAATCGCTGGAAAAATTAGTGAGGTTATCTACTCTGGATATGTTGGACTGGGGCAAAAAGTTTCAATTAGTGGGCGAATGGGAGATGTGGAGGGTCGTGGTAGACTTTGTGTAGAACTTGCCACAGGAAATCTTCGTAAGATGGAAACTCCAGAACGAGGATGGATGTTTGTAGAAAGCGAAAAAATAGATGGAGTAAGAATCGACACCACAATTGAGGCTATTGCAGAATGGGCTAAAGATAAAGATATAACAATTGTTTCTCTGGAGCCTACGGAAATTGTGCTACAAACACCGCAGGCTAAAAGTTTGGGCAAGAAAATTGACCGATGGGAGTTCTTCTATGTTGAATCGGACGGAGATACTCTAACGGTGGGTTATTGATGTCAGAAATCGAAGAAGCCATTGAGATTTTGAACTGGACACAAAGAGCCAGCGAAATGTGGATGGTTAAATTATCTTATGTTTCTAAACCCGGCAGCCAGCAATATGCTAAACCCATATCTAAAACAGTATTTAGGGATATTAAAACCCATCCTCGTGATTTGACAATACAATTGTCTATGATGTTGGATGAAACTTTGAATAAAAGAAACAAAATTAAAGGTCTGGAGATTAACCGATTGTATGATAATAACATATCACTCAATAATCAAAAGATAATTAAGATAGAAGATAACAATGCTTTGGTCTTGCACAATTGGTTGATGAAGTCTTGGGCTAACGATGAACTACTTTTGTTTGTTTGTGGTCGTCAAATGGAAGGTGGAGGTAGAGGAGATTTATCATTTTATACTACATGGAATCAGATGACGCAAGATAATAGCGAACCTTATAGTATCATTCTTAAGATAAAAAGAGTAAAAGTCAAGTGATTTAGGTTTAACTTTATATCAGTGATACGGTATAGTAAGGTTATGTCCAGTAAGAAGGTATGCAAGGAGGATGCACAAGCAAAATCTTGGGAGTAATCCTAAGAATGCTTATGTTTATATGGGTGATGCCACCTATACTAAATTGCCCAACCAACTAATGGGGCCAAAAAAAACTGAAAACAAAAATGGAGATGAAAACTATGAGTAAGAATGTAGAAAACGATGTAGAAGCGTTCCTGTCGGAACTTGAAACGATTGACAACACCCGCCGTGATGAGCGTGCCGCAAGCCGTGGTCCTCGCACTGTGTATGAGGTTATCAAGCCAGAAATGGGTAAAGTGTATTCCAATTACACCTTGATTTCCTACAACGAAACCACCAGCCCTCTTGGGTCTGAATCAATGGTTCTTCGCTGTGTCGCACCCGGAAACGAGGGCGAATCTGATGCTGGTCGTCGAGTCAAGTTTTACTTGAACGGATATGAAAAGCAAGACTTTGAACGATTTATCAAGCAAAACAACCTTGTTGAATCTGATGACGAAGGTAAGAACACCTACCACCTTCCTGTCGCACTGGACTTCCTTCGCAAGATGAACGATTCGCAGAAGAACGCTGGTCGCACCTTCAAGAGTTTCCACGGAATCATCCGCAACGCTGATGCCGAGACTCTTCGTGCTGACCTACCTGCGGTCCCTGAAGACCAACAGACTATGGAAGCATATGTGGCACCAGTCCACGCTGACACACCAGCAGAGTGAAACCAACCTCCGTTGTAATGACGGATACGCTTTGGATTTGAAGTTCGGGCGTGAGCATTAGTCTCACCGAGGTAGCCTCTGGGTTGCTTATGGGTTAAAGGCTGGTGCTCACGCCCCGGACAACAACTGTTCCACTACTTGCATGAATACAAGGTCGCTTGAGTGAAAACTTGCCCTCTTTTTTCGAGGGTTGTGGCTGGCTTGATGTAAAGGTCGAAAACGCTGTGGTTTATCTGTGGCGGTAATGATAGGTTCACCTTTCCCTTCGACATAACCCCTATCGGCGGAATGCGTATTCTTTATTATAGTGCTATCTCATAGATAGAACAGGAGAGAATGCTATGGTGCGAGAAGAAATTAAGATTCCTAAGTCTATTTCGGAGTTCGTAGCCACTGCAACATCTAACTATCAAGATTTAGGTGCAAACATTGAGCAACTTTACGCTGCTAAAATCTCACAGGCCAAACTGGAGTTTGGTTCAGGCATTTGTCTGAAGATGGAAGAAGTGCCGTTGAACAGTAAATCACCTAATCCCGACCAATCGGCTATTCGCTTTATGATAAGTGATGGAACATACGCCGTAGAATGTATGGCTCACAATGGCAATCTTGACGCTCGACCGGGCGGTATGGATTCAGACCGTTTGCGAAACACCATGATGATGCTCACTGAAAGTATTAGTGATGGTTCTCAACTTTGTGTCTCTGGAGCCTATCAAATGATGGGTCGTGATAAAGTCTTTGTGGCTTCGGATGTGCAACGCTACGAGTCGTTAAAGACCAGTCAAATGACTGATGAACAGTTTGAAAACTTTACGGCCTTGTGCCAAGAAGAATCAACTGATATGTTCAAGCGCAACCTTAGACCCTTAGAGTTGATGTTGCGTGATGATACCATCTGGACTAAACTCTATGCTGATGACCCTATCAAAACCGCAGTAATGTTGTATTGCTTGAGTCCACAGAAGAAAACTGATATGCTACATATTGGTATTGTGAGCAGCATGGGTGAAGGTAAAGACCATCTAATTGAACAAGTTATTGAACCCTTAGTGCCTTGTGGCATGGCTTCCAGTGGGAAACTTTGCACAATCGCCGGGTTATTCGGAGCCATGAGTGGCGACGACCTTAACTCAATTGAGTTAGGTTTGATACCCAAGATGAACAATGAACGCATAGCCGTTTCGGAGTTTCAAACATGGAGTCAAGAGGTATTCGGTGAACTAATGAATGTTATGGCTAACGGTAAGTTCTCGATGCAAAAAGGCCAAGTAGACACCACTCGTGATGGTAAAGTTAATTTTATGTTCTTAGGTAATCCACCGAGAGAATGGAAAGCCACCGAATCTAAACTGGGTATGCTGGGTGCTTTTGGTGAATATACTTATCAGATTCTTAGCCGACTGACCCTAATTTTCGCTCGTATGACCTTGACTGATGGCAACAACGATTTCAAGATTGAAGAAAAGATTATGGATTCTATGAATGGCAAATATCAAAAAGCCGAGTTCAATAACAACTTGGAGATGTGGAGAAGTTTCTTCCGAGAGTATTTGCGATATGTGAGCGAGATGGACCCAGATATTACACCTGTTCGCAAAGAGATTCGTGAAACCATGGATAGAATCAAAGCCAATCCTGACTTTAGTGCTGTGTTCTTAGAAGATTCTCAAGGCAACAAAAGAACCAGTCGTGACTTTAGAAAGTTTCAAGAGTTTGTGAATCTTTGTAAAGGTTTTGCCAGACTCAACGGTGAACGAGAAGTTAGTAAAGAAAGCGTTAGGCAAGCCGAACAAATCTTTTTGGAATCCATTAGAACTTTGGTGGCAGACGAGGGCTGGAAACTTATGAAGGCAGGAGTGAGTCAAAGACTGGTAGATATTCACCAACAATTAGAAATCTACGATGATAACGGTGTCTATCGAAGTGTAAGTGAAATGCGAAAGAAAGTTAAGTTCTCTAATGAAGATATTGAGAAAATTGTTAATCTGGGTTGGATAAGACCACAACCTGAAGGTATTTCTATTCACAAGTCCAAAGATATTTGGGTTCTACCCCGTAATGACGAGGATGAAGACTAAGTGTTAAGTAGTTGAAAGCGTATAGGTGATATTATGAAAGCGAGTGTAGAGCAGAGGGCATTATTGGCTCTGGATTTATTGCTGACTCGCAATCTTAGTATGACAAAGGCTACCAAGTTAGCATTGACAACTCCTAAAACATTCAAGAAGTATCTAAAACAAAAAGGTATTCGATGGATAATGAAGAAAAGCCGCTTTACAGTGGTGCGAACTCCTGAACAAAAAGTTTATGAGTTTATTGACTTAATCAATGAAGGCAAGTCGGCGACGGCTGCGGCCAAAGAATTAGAAACCACGGTGAAAACCATGAGTTCACAAGTGCTACCAGATTACCCGGGTTCCACGGATGAAACTTTTGTGATAGCCAAGTCTGGAGGTTCGTGGAACACAGATTTTATCAAAACCGAAGATTATTCTTTAGTTTATTATGGTGGAATCACAGGACTCGGTGGAACAACTATCGGGCGTGGCGACCAAATGGGACCTTCCGCCAGTGCGGATGAAGCCGACCAAGAATATATGGATATTTGGTGGCAAGTTGATTTTGAGAATTGGCAAAGTTCTTTACCGCCAGCAGAGGCAGCAGAGTTCTGGAAACCAAAAGTTATGACTGTGCTACGACGACAATTAGAATCACTAATGGTTTCGGACCCTGATTTAGCAACTAAGTTTTTAGGAAACGCTAAAGTTTCAACTCACGCTGCGGGAACGGGTCGTATCAGTGCCACAGGCGATTTGGATTTAACTCGGTTGGAACAGATTCTTCAAAGATACGAAGTGAAAATGATGAGTTCGGTGAAATCTGGAATAGATGATAACTTAATTTTCCGACAACCAGCGTATGTTTTGAAATCAAGTCTGGGAGAAATAACTACTAAAGGACAATTTCAAATTATGTTCTTAAACAAAGATAGTGCCGAGACTTATCCTAAGCGACCAGAATCAATAGAAGTAAAGCACAATTTACAAGATGAACAAGTTTAAGTTTAATAGGGTGATACACCCTATGAGAATTATCAGGAGAACTTGATATGGAAACAAATATGATGATTTTGGCTGGCCTCGGAATTGCTGCAACAGCAGCCGCAGGTTGGTGGATGAAAAACCGAAGCACAACGATTAGTGGCCTTGCGGATGCTATCGAAGATAAGATTGAAGATGTGACAGGCATTGACCTTGAACTTGATGATGTGGTAGAAGATGTCGTCGCAGAAGCCGAAGAAGTGGCCGAAGAAGTTCTGGAAGCAGTAGAAGACTCGCTCGAAGCGGGTGATTCTTTGGAAGATGTAGCAGACAAAGCGGCAGATGCAGCAGCAGAAGCCATTGATGATGTGGAAATCGACCTTGATGCACTGGAAGATATGACCGTGGCAGCACTCAAAGAGAAACTTAAGGAAGTTGGACTACCTGTTACTGGTAAGAAAGCCGACTTGATTAAGCGATTGGTTGATAAACTTACAGAGGTGGAAGCATGAACTGGAAAAAGATTGGACTAATTGCATCTCTAACTTCTATTATTGGAAGTATTGCTATTTATGCACTTCACGACCATGACCTCGGTATTTTCGTAGGTCTTTGGGCATCGGCCTTGTTGCTTCTAAGCGACCGTATGGCTGAAATGAAAGAATAGATTGGTGAAACCCATGATTGTTTCGGCCTGTTATTGTGGCCAGCGAATTAGCACGGGCGGAGGCAATAGGCTCAATATGAACTATTGTAGTCAGTATTGTATGGAACTTCGTAAGGAATACGGTGAGGCTGCTACTGAAATGCGTCGCAACAAACCCACACTAATTGTTCACTGTGAATGGTGCGAAGCCGAAATAGAAATCAAACATTGTAGTGCGGGCGGTAGTGGTGGTAGACATACCAGAACCTTTTGTAGTAATGAGTGTCAAATCACGGCCAGTAAAGCCTGTAAGCGTAATGATATGAACCGTATGAGAATCTTAAGGATTCTTAATTCTAATGATGAACCGATGTTGGCCAGAGATATATCCCAAATCTTAAGCAAGACCAGTAATCAAGAACGATTCAATATGGATAAAATAAGTCAATTGTGCCGAACCATGAAGAAATGGGTAAAAACTGATGGCAGCGACCAGAGAGCCAAACTCTACTCGTTAAGACATGATGTGTGGCCAAAAGGCTTCCTGAAACAAATAATCGACCGTAGAAAATGAACGATACCCGATGAGGATTCTCCTCTCGCCGGATGGGGTGAATGGGCGTAGCCCAGAGGGATAGGCTGCTCCCTGTTTCCGTAGGAAATACTTGCGAAGCAAGGGTCGTCGTGTAGCGGAGCCTGCGAAGACCATGCCGCAGACTTTAAGTAGTTGAAACGCTCAAGCAAAAACATGGCTGCTTATGTTCAGATTACATCAGGTGAAATGGCAGAGTTTATGTCAGCACTTGGATTTCAAGAATTAAGTGTCAGAGAACGCACGCCAGAGCGAATGCTCAAACAAAGTCGTGCGGTCAAAGAATCAGTGTTTGAAAAGCCAGTAGGAGCAGGAAAGATTAGGATTTATAGCACAGTGCAAGGTGGCCAAGGTCGCAAAGTAGGCCGTGATGCTATCCGAGTTCAATACTGGGTAGATGGTGTCAAAGTTTATGGTGCTACCAGAGTTCATAGAGTTACTAACTGGAGAAAGAATCTACTTAATCGTATTTATGAAATAGAAGATATGGTGAGCACAGGTGCTTTACGACAAGTCCCCAAAGATAGTTCGGGACGACCAATGGTAGTTCGCTCGGCTCGCCGAGATAAGTCTAAGTTTTGGGGAAGTTCTGATTATCCTCGAAATCGAGAAACACGAAGATTCGAGTCGTCGGTAATCATGCCGAAAAAACCAACTACTGCTGTCGAAAAAGCCGTGATGTGGAAGCGTGCCATTGAGATTGCTGACTTACAGTATATGATGATGGAATTAGAAAACAAAGTCAGACTGGGTATTATCAATGAAGAAGATTTAATGAAAAGTCTACATGAAAAGTTTGGTGCAGAGCAGGGTGAAGAACTATTGTGGTGTGCTTGTGGATGTGATGGGAAAATTGCCGACCACGATGACCGAGGCTACGGATGTTGGCCTTGTTTAGAATGTGGTGATGACAGCGATAGAGATATTAACGAAGTTTGTAGTGTTTGCGTCACGGAAAGTTTTGATGCTGATGACTGGCAAGAGTCCGATGGAACTTGGGTAGTCAATGATGAAATAGAGATTCCCTCCAAAGCGTGCGACGATTGTAAAGAAGAGATGCAGATTTACAGCGTGGACTATGATAAAAGAAATAAGTCATACATAGAAATAACTTGGATTTGTGAGTGTGATGTTTTTGAGGCTGAATATACCACAGTGGCAAATAGTCCATTAGGCGAAATAGTTACTGATGAGGCAGGAAATAGATTTGTTTTGATTAACGAAGAGTTTGCACAAATTATCTTTGAACAATCTGCTAAAAGTTTTGCAGCAGAATGGCGGGAAGAAGAATTACTTTATCCTGAAGAAATTGAATCTTTGATGGCTATCGGAAGTCCTGAATCAAAAGTTTTCTATGCTGTGCGTGTAGAGGGTAGTGAAACTCAAGATTATATCGTGCAAGAAGAACGCATTGATGAAGATTTAATGTATCGTATTTTATTAGTTTTAGAAGAAGAACCAGAACCCGTAGAAACCTTTGCTTCAATAGAGGGTTACGGCAAAACTACTGGTGGATTAGATGAAATTGACAAGATGTTAAATAGACGACCTCGTAAGCAAGAACCCGTTAGAGAATTAGACCAAGAAAACGAGCGTGTGCGTGCTTTGATTCGTGAGGGTCGGGCTGTTTATACTCGGAATGGCTGGGTGGAAGTTGAAAAGCGTAAAGATAGAGCAGGTAATGTTAGTTGGGTTAAAGTTGCAGTTAGTGGTGATAACCAAACTAACCAAAAGTTTTTGCGAAAGCGACTCAATGCTGAAGACCGAGATATGGAAGAACGGATGACTCGTGTTGAAGCCGAAGCCTTGGCTGATAAAATGATAACTGCTTTAGAACCTTATGTAGATTTTTCAGAAGTTTGTGGAAGTTTCCGCCGAGGTCGTGAAGACCCGGGTGACCTTGATGTGGTAATTATTATGAAGCCCGGTGAAAGTTTGCCAGAAATTATTGATAAACTCGCAGGATTATACACGGCTATTAACTGGTTGGGAGAAAAGAAAACCCAAATTATAGTTGATGGTGTAAAAGTAGACATAAAAGTTAGCAATCCTGAAGGAATTGGTGCAGCATTACTTTATTTCACAGGACCCAGTGGTTACAATATCGGTATGCGACGCTCGGCGAAGAAACGAGGATTAAAACTTAACGAATATGGTATTTGGAATCGAGATACTAATGAGTATCTTGGTGGTGCTACGGAAGAAGAAATCTATGAGGTTTTAGAGAAAACTTACAAGCCACCAGAAATGCGTGCAGAAGATGAAGAAGAACCACTTGATGACGACGAGTATTGGGAACCTTATTGGGAAGCCGTTGAAGAGTATTGGCGTATGTGTGATGCTTATGTAGATGAAGCAGGTGAGAGTTATCAAGGTATGGTGCAACATATTACCTTGTGGCAAGAGGTGGCCGATGCCTCTTCACATTCTTTGAGTTATGTTTTGGAAAAAGCATGGAAGTTCAAATATGATGCGCTGAGAATGATTTACAATGGAGATGCTGTAAGTGGACATGAATGGATATTAGAGCAACTATCTCAAAAAGATTATGACCTTCTTAATGACTTTAATCCCGAAGACCGTGAGTATGACGGTGAATATGTTTTTACTAACTACTCACCGGGAGTGCCAACACTAACTTGGCTCAAAGATAATTTGAACCCATGGTATTTGAGTCGAGAAGAAGGCAAACCTTATGCTTTTGATTTGTATCGGTGATGAAAGATGGTAACTCTAATAATGTCAATGCCTACACCCGTGAATTGGATTGGAGGTGAGGATAAGTTGTCAAGATTCTTAAGCCAAACTTTAGGCTTTGAGTCTAAGGTGACTGGTGATTTACTGACAGTGATGACTATGATTGCGAACCTTCCTGTTTCTGAGTCGCAGAAGGACAATATGGTGGCTCGAATTGAAGTTAAGGAACGCCCCACTGAATTAGATTGGAGAGATTATAAATGATGTATTATATTGAAGTAAGAAATTATCGTGGAACGGTGGAATACGAAACACAAGTTTCAGGTTATGAGGCATTAGTTAAGCGAATAACAGCCATTATGAGAAATTACTTTTATGCCATTGATGTTTTTACTATGGAACCTTTTGCACGAATGGGAGGAAGTTCTTATCGTGGTTGGACTACCGAAGATAGAAAAGTTCATGGTGCTACTATCAAATACGGTAGAGCCGAATCAGGACCTTTGGCTTCTCGTCTAAATGAAAGTTTAGATTTGAATCGAGATTTTGATGCCGAGCGAGTTTATACAGATGCAGAAATCTTTGCTTCTTGGTTGATAGATAGCGAGATGATATTTAGTAATTTAACTGCTCGACAGTGGGAAGGTCCAAACTTTGGTGCCTTGCGAGTCGCTGGACGAAACAAACTTTTGTTTGTGGAGAACTTTCACATCTTTGAAGAACCAAACCCAGAACTCTTAGAAGGCTATGCTGATGGCATTATTCCTTTTGAGATAGTCGCCGAAGAGGGTTTGGATGCTATGGCGGGTAATGTCTCCGGAGTTTTGTTAGATATGGTGGCTAAGGCAGCCAGAGAAACTGGTTCGGAAGATTGGTTAGAAGAAGATATGGTGGTAATCGCTAATTTTAGTGATTCAGTAAGTGAAGATGAAGTGACTTTAATCTTCCCAGATAACTCCGAAATCAATATGATTCTTTGGGGTCCTGAAGCAGAGCGAAAAGTTTTGAGAACTGATAGTGATGTATGGGGTGAAAATCTTATACTTTCTTGGAAAACTGGATTCAAAATTATTGATGCAGGTGGAAAAAGTATTGGTAGTTTGTGAGTAGCATGATTGATTTTTCTGCTATGATTCGGAGTCAAGTCCTAAACTGGACTTCGGATTACAGAAACTTTATGCGACTTAACTTTGAAGATTATGTTAATTTAGAAAACGATGCTTATTGGCGAGCAAAAATGACGGACAGTGAGAAAGAAGGCCGAAGTCATGGTAACAGAAGGTATGATTACATACCGTATCGTTTGGAAAACATCAGAGATGGTTTGCGATATAAATTATTGGATGTAATAGTGGGTCGTAATAATTATATTAAAGATTCATCACCACATTCTGAACCTGATTGTAAAAGATGTGGTGTTTCATATGAAAAACAACATCAAATTATGAAGGACATGACGGCTTGTTTAGCATCAAAAGGTGAATCGGCTTTTTTAAGTGAATTATCAGATGTGGATTATGGAATAACTCGTGGGGATTGCTGGCAAAAAGTTACTCAAGGCAAATCTGCGGCGGAACTTAGTGGATTAAAAATGACTCGTTGGACTCATGGCGGAACTCCATGGGGAGGTCCGGCTCGCCCCTATGGTTTTTGCAGTAAATGTTATGAGGAGTCTATTAAACCGGCTATGGCTAACATGATAACGCAACTTTAAGTGAGTGCTACCTCCTATGAGAGCATAGGAGGCTTGTCCATGGACTACGAAGCATACATAGCCAGATTAGAACAAGAATGTGATGTGGTCTATCAATTGGCAGAACAAGCCCGTAGTAAGGGACTTGACCCTCGTATGACAGTAGAGATTCCCAGAGCCAGCGACCTTGCTGACCGAACTCAAAAACTCTTAGATTTCTTACACCCTCGTCAAACTGCTGCCCAGATTCGTGAGATGACAGCCAAGCATGATGGAAATCGTGAATTAGTGGCCATTGATATTGCCAGAATTGTGACGGCTGAAAGTTTATTGTATGGTGTGAAAGAAAAGTGTAAAGCCTGTGATGGAACAGGAGAAATCGCTAAAACTCCCACATGGAAAGTTCCTTGTGATGATTGCGGAGCAACTGGAAGTGTCATGGGATTTGATGAAGCAATTGGCGAAGCAGATTGGAAAGAAACTTTGAAAACTTTTGAGTCAGAGGCTATCAAGGCAAAAGGCGAACATATTCGTGTTGCCCAATGTTTGTATCATGGTATTTGTGCAGGATTGGCTGTTTTGACAGAAGGTATTCTGGTAGCACCGCTTGAAGGAGTGGTTTCGTGTCGTATTTTGAGTAATGATGATGCTTCAGAATGTTTAGCAGTTAATTATGCAGGTCCAATTCGTAGTGCAGGAGGAACAGGTCAAGCACTTAGCGTGTTGATTGCCGATGTGTTGCGTCGTGATTTTGGATTAGGTGTTCCAAAAGTTACCTTTGCCGAAGTGGAACGCTACAAAGAAGAAGTTTCCAAGTATAGTCGTGGGTTGCAGTATCGGCCAAGTAATCCTCAATTAGAAGTTATCGCCCAGAATTGTCCCGTTTATGTGGATGGAGAAGGAGTTGGCGGAGAGGTTACTGGACAAAGAGATTTACCCAGAGTGCCAACTAATAAAGTTCGAGAAGGAATGTTATTGGTTATGTGTGAGGGTTTGGTTCTCAAAGCACCTAAGATTTTGAAATATGTAGAAGAGTTACAACTGGATGGCTGGGACTGGCTGAAAAGTTTCGTGCAGACCAAAGGAGGCTCTACGGAAATTAAACCCAGCGAGAAATATATGAGTGATGTTTTGGCAGGAAGACCTATTTTTGGTTTGCCAATGCAAGAAGGCGGGTTAAGATTGCGATATGGGCGAAGCCGATTAGCAGGCTTGGCGACTACTGCTATGCACCCTGTTACTATGATGGCTATGGGTGGTTTCGTTATCTGTGGAACTCAAATGAAATACGAGCGACCGGGCAAGGCTACGGTTGCTACTCCTTGTGATACAATTGATGGACCTTATCTTCAAATGCGAGATGGTTCGGCACGAAGATTCTCGGATGAAGCAGAACTTAAAGTTTTAGCAGGATTAGACCCTGATGAGGATTGGTCGGTTTTACCCACTCAACCAGAATGGCCGATTGCTAAAATCTGGGATTTGGGAGAACTACTTGTGCCAGTGGGGGAGTTCTTAGAAAATAACCATCCATTAGCACCGAGTCCTTATGTTCGTGAGTGGCACGAAGGAGTATTAGCGGACCAAGGTATCGAAATACCTAAAACTTTTATGGAAGCCGTAGAATGTTCTAAGATTTATTCTGTGCCAATACAACCTCGATATGTGGCTACGGGTTGGCAAGATTTAACTGCTCAAGAAGCCCACGATTTTATGAGTTCTTTGAAACTTGCTGCATCTGGCACAGAGATTCAAGTTCCTGAGAAGTTCCGAGAGTTAGCCTATCGTATCAATTTAGGAATTACGGCAGAAGGTTACCTAACTGGGGATGAAAGTTTATTGATTCTAAATCTACTACCCAAACTCACAGCCAGTCTAAAAATCAATCTGGCTATTTATGATAATGCTGTGGCGTGGTTAAATACTTTAGCCGATTATGAAATCCGACCTCGAACTACTATTCGTATCGGTGCTCGTATGGGTAAGCCCGAAGGTTCTAAACACCGAGAGATGAACCCCAAGATTCATGGCCTGTGGCCTGTGGGATTCAATGTGGGTGCTCAACGCCGTATTCGTGATGCTGCTCGCAAAGGAGAAGGTGTTAGTGTAGGCATCAGAGTGTGTCCCTTTTGTAATACCCAGACATGGCGAGGGGTTTGTTTGGGTGGTGTGGGCGAAGCCAAACCACACAAGGCTGTGGAAACTAACTTCGTGGGAGTCATTAAACAAGATTTGCAGACAGAAGATTTGTGGAAAGAATGTTTAGAAATTACTCATCAAGCCACGGAACCCGAAGTCAAAGGCAGCAAAGGATTGAGAAATGCCGAAAAGATGCCTGAAGATATGTTAAAGTCAGTCTTACGACACCGTAATGGCACCAGTGCTTTTCGAGATGGAACAATTCGTTTTGATATGGTAGATATTACCATGACTCACTTTAGACCTGATGAAATAGGGATTACCGCAGCGCAAGCCGTAGAGTTAGGTTATGATGTAGACTGTCAAGGCAAGGCTGTGGTCTCCGACGACCAAGTTATTGAATTGATGCCTCAAGATGTAGTAGTAGCAGAAAATTGTGTGAAGCCTTTGCTACAAGCCATGAGATTCACTGATGATATGTTGAAAACCATGTATGATTTAGAGGGGTTTTATCAAGTAGCCGAAGATGCTGGACATGAAGCCTTGATTGGACAGTTAATTATGGGATTAGCCCCGCATACCAGTGGTGCAGTATTAGCAAGAATTATTGGTGTGGCAGGTGTCAAAGGTCATTATGGACATCCGTTTTATCATGCGGCCAAAAGACGCAACTGTGATGGCGATATTGACTGTATATTACTACTCACAGAGGGCTTGATTAACTTTAGCCGTATGTTCTTGCCTAAAAGCCGTGGAGGACGCATGGATGCCCCTCTAACGCTAACAACTCGCATTGTAGCCACCGAGATAGACAAAGAAGCCTTGAATGTAGATGTGCTTTGGAAATATCCAACCAGTTTTTACGAACTAACTCAAAGTGAAGAACCACCAGCACCGAAAACTGCCTTGAAGCACGGTATTAGAATTGTAGAAAGTTTTATTGATGAGGGCGAAAGACCCGTGGGTCAAATAGGATATACTCATGAAACTTCTGATTGTGCTGGCGGACCCAGAAATAATCCTTACAATACTTTAGAAGGAATGCGTCGGAAAACTATGGAACAATTTTCATTAGGTGAAATCTTGCACTGTATGGATAATGAAGAACAAGCCAGTAAATTGATTGACCGACATCTTATTCGAGATATGAGAGGAAACTTGCGAGCCTATGGACAACAAAAAGTTAGATGTCCGAAGTGTAGTGCCAGTTATCGTCGTGTGCCTGTTAGTGGAAAGTGCCGAACTATTATGGAAAAGAAAACTGACCCATTCACAGGAGAAGAAATTGAAACTTTGTGTCCCGGCAAACTTATTCTAACGGTGACTGAAGGAGGAGTAAGTAAATACGACGGTCTGATGCAAACTTTAATTGAAAAATACGGATGCAATCATTATATTGCAGGATTGTATAGTCAAGTTAGCAAATGGGTTGCTGAAACTTTTGAAAGTAAAGAACTTGGAACGCAGCAAAGCCTTTGGGATTAGTTATACATTCGATTAACCCAATTATCTTCGGTAGCGATTTCAGGATTCTTGACAATTTGAAGTTCTATTAAAGTTTTGAGTAGTTCTTTGAGTTCGCCAACATCAGAGTGAATGATGTCCATAACATCTGCCAACTCGTCTACTCGTTTTCCAAGTTTGGCTACCGTCATACGACCAGTTTTTTGAACATCTGTCATGCTAATACCTCATTTCAACGACTACTTAAGTTTTAGCCTTAATTGTCTGTGGAAGTAACTCCAAGTCCTCGCATCTGGTCTAAAGTTTCTTCAGATGGAGTTTCATCTAAATAATCGACTTCGGAGTTCTTAGTAGGCTTGACTTCGTAAGTGGGGTCGGTAGCAAGAGCAAATAAACTGGTAAGCATAGCCAAACTTGCGAATCCTAATGATAGCCAAGTCCAAAGGCGTTCTTGCTGCATAAGATAGTCTCAGCGTCGCTGCTACTTAAACTTATTCCTCATTGTCATCAAGAGCAGATTCTAAAGCCTGATATATTCTTAGGTATTGATGTGCTCCGGCTTTGCCTTGAAAAGTGGTAGCATCTAAGAGGTTAAGTAAAACTGTAACATCAATCTTTCTTAGAATTATCTCGGCGGCCATGGTTTCTTCCATAAGATAACATCCTTGAGGAAATACTTAATAGTTCTTATCA
>UEXM01000845.1_pt1 | contig 29651 bp, 23 predicted proteins | sample 1796661 | NCBI WGS metagenome assembly UEXM01 (sample SAMEA4772469, study PRJEB27181) | metagenome
CACCGGCGCTACCCAGCCCCTTGCCGAGCGTGCCCATTAGTCCCGCCACCCGCTCATTCACCCCCTGCGCAAAGACACTGCCACGCCCCTGCGCATCCAGTACGCCCAGACCATGGGCATCGTCCACCATCAGCCAGGCATCATTGTCTTCGCAGGCAGCGGCATAATCAGCCAAGGGCGCCACGTCGCCATCCATGCTGAACACCCCGTCAGTGACCACCAGCTTGCGGCGCGCATCACTGCGCTGCAGCTGGCCACGCAGAGCAGATGAATCGTTGTGAGCAAAACGGCGAAACCGGGCGCCACTGAGCAAGCCACCATCCAGCAGGGAGGCATGATTGAGGCGGTCGTGAAACACCGCATCGCCCTTGCCCAGCAAGGCGGTCATCACGCCCAGATTGGCCATGTAACCGTTGGAAAACAGCAGCGCTCTTTCGCGCCCGACATGATCAGCCAGCGCCTCTTCCAGTTGCTGGTGGGGACGCTGATGACCGCAGACCAGATGGGAGGCACCACTGCCGACGCCCCAGTCTGCCACTGCCCCCTGAAAGGCGGCGATCACCGCCGGATCATTGGCCAATCCAAGATAATCATTGCTGCAGAAATTCAGATACCGGCGCCCCTCCACCACCGCATAGCGGCCACAGGGACCGTCCTGAATCAGGGGTTGCCGGTAACGATGTTGCTCACGGCGAGCCGCCAGGTCGGCGGCCAGATCGAAAGCCATGGCTCAATGTTCGGTGGCAGCGGGACGGCCGGTGTCCTTGTCCAGCACATGTTTGGCGGGGCGTTTGCCGCCGTCATTCTGCGACATGGCGTTATAGAACAGCCCGGCCTCTTCTGCCTGCTGCTCCGCCACCTGGGCCTTGATCACATCCTCATGGGCTTCGTCGGACGCTTCATGACGCAAATCCAGAGGATGAATGCCCAGGCGCTTGAACAATTGCTGATCGTGGTTGGCTTCCGGGTTGTCCGTGGTCAACAGCCGCTCGCCGTAGAAGATGGAGTTGGCACCGGCCAGGAAGCACAGGGCCTGGGCCTCATCGTTCATTTCCTGGCGGCCGGCGGACAGGCGCACATAGGATTGCGGCATCAGAATACGCGCCACCGCCACAGTGCGGACAAACTCGAACGGGTCCAGGTCATCCACGTCCGCCAACGGCGTGCCTTCGATCTTCACCAGCATGTTGATGGGCACGGATTCCGGGTGGTGCGGCAGGTTGGCAAGCTGTTGCAACAAACCGACCCGGTCATCGCGCTGCTCGCCCATGCCGACGATACCGCCACAGCACACCTTCATGCCGGCATCGCGTACATTGGCGAGCGTGGAGAGTCGGTCATTATAGGTGCGGGTGGTAATGACCTGGCCGTAGTATTCCGGCGAGGTATCCAGGTTGTGGTTGTAGTAATCGAGACCCGCGTCCGCCAACGCGTCCGCCTGGCCTTGATCCAGCATGCCCAGGGTCATGCAGGTTTCCAGCCCCAGGGATTTTACCTGCCGCACCATGTCCAGCACATAGGGCATGTCTTTATCGCGAGGGCTACGCCAGGCAGCCCCCATGCAAAAGCGGGAGGCCCCCTTGTCGCGGGCCGCTTGCGCTTCTTCCACCACCCGCGCCACTTCCAGCAGTTTTTCTTTTTCCAGCTCGGTGTTGTAGTGACCGGACTGGGAGCAGTATTTGCAATCCTCCGGGCAGGCGCCGGTCTTGATGGACAACAAGGTGCTCACCTGGACGGCATTGGGATCGAAATGGGCCCGGTGCACATTGGCTGCCTGAAACAGCAAATCGTTGAATGGCAGGGCAAACAGGGCGTCGATCTCACTGCGTTTCCAGTCATGGCGTACAGCAACGTCAGAGGCTGGCGATTGGGCGGGGCTGGCGGTTGCGGGCATGCTTCTTCTCCATTCGGGAATTCAAGCAGGCTAGGGAGCAATATGACACCTGTCAACCTGATAGAGGCAACAAAAGTTTACTGCAGGTTGTTTTTTGACCAATCCTGCCGTTGTCTGTTCTGCGGACAAACCCAGAGCCACCAGGTATGCCCGTCCTGCCTGGTATTGCTGGCGCGCCTGGATGGCCCTCTGTGTCGATGCGGCCTGCATCACCCCGCTGGTAGTCCCGATGGGGACATTCCCGCTCCGCTCTGTGGACGCTGCCTGCGTCAGCCTCCCCCCTTTACTGCCAGCCAGGCCCCTCTGCACTACTGCTTCCCACTGGATAGGCTAATTGGACGCTACAAGTACCGCGGAGATCTGGTGGCGGAAAGAGGGATCGAACAGTTACTGGCAGACACCCCCTGCCCCTGGCCAGACATGGATGCCCTCTGCGCGCTGCCCGCTCACTGGCGGCGCCGTTGGCAGCGGGGTTTCGACCAGAGTCAGCGGCTGACCGATCGTCTTGCCAGTCTGTGGGGCATGCCGTCATTACCGGCCCTGACGCGCCAACAAGCGACGCCCATGCAGCAGGGGCTCAGTCGTCGCCAGCGGCGACGCAATCTACATGGCGCCTTTGCCTGCACCCGGCCAGTCACCGGGCTGAAGCTGCTACTGGTGGATGATGTCATGACCACCGGCAGCAGCGCCCGCGCCGCCGCCGAATGCCTGCTACGCCATGGCGCAACCGAAGTACGGGTATGGACCCTGGCACGGACCCGGGAGCGTTAACGGCGACGCTGTTGTCATTACACGCAACCCTCTGCGTTTCGGCCTGCCACTCTGCCCTTGTTGCAGCTCATCCCCGGCATTGAAAGTCACTCGCCCGGACTGTATTTCAACCGCCTGTTAGGCATAATGAATCCCTGTTCACGGAGGGATACCCATGAAAACAACAATAACCCTGATAACTCTGCTTTTACTCACCGGCACCCTTGCCAGCCATGCCCATGCCGAAGACCGTTACAGCGGCGTCACCCTGATTCGCGGCACCGTTGTTTCAGTCGGCCGAGTCGACCCCACTGAAAACGTGGACACCGGTTTCTTTGTCGATGCCAACTACAGCAGCGTGGCCATCAACGCCGGCATTGGCAGCAAGAAATTCGGCGATTCGCCGCTGCGCTCAGACCAGCGCGAGGACGACCTTTCCGAAGCTGATGGCGAGCGGGTCAACAACGCCTATGCCGGCATCGGTTTCGGTCGTATCGTGCAGATCCAGTATGGCTACGGCAATCATGGTGACCTGCTGCGCTTCCGCTCCGATTTCAATTATCGCTCGGTGGTGGATTTCTTTACTGGCAAACGTACCCCCAAGGATCGCATGACCCTGGGTGACCGCATCACTTTTACCATAGCAGTGGAACAGTACCAGGACAGTGACGAAGAGATTTTCGACAATGCCACCTGGGGGGTGGGTCTGTTGTTCTGAGCCAGCGATCAAGAAAGGATCATTGATGGAAGTTCATATCGCCCAGGGACATAACCCGCCGCACAATATTCACGGCATTACCGTGATCATCGATGTGATTCGTGCGTTTACCACCAGCCACCATGCCTTCCGCAAAGGTCTGCGCTGCATCTGGCCGGTGGAGAACGCGGAACAAGCCTTTGCCCTGCGTGACGAGCACCTGCCCGACGCCTTGCTGGCCGGAGAAGTGGATGCCCTGCCGATCAAGGGGTTTGATTTCGGCAACTCTCCCTGGGAAATCGATCAGGCGGACTTGCAGGATCGGGAATTGATCCTGCGCACCACCAACGGCGTGGCGGCCACCCTGAAAGCCCGGGACAGCAAGGAAGTACTGGTTGCCGGGCTGGTGAATGCGCAAGCGACCGCCAACTATCTGCGCGAACAAAACCCACCCACAGTGGTACTGGTGGCCTCTCATCCCACGGGCGATGAAGACGTGGCCTGTGCGGAATATATTCGCCATTTGCTTGGCGGCGAAGGCGTCAGCTATGCCATCGCCCGCGAACGCACCCTGAACGCCAGGGCCGCCAAAAAATTCTACGACGGCACTCACCCCCGCCTACGCCCTCAGGACATTGACGCTGCGGCGGCAAGCGAAGGCGACAACGCCCTGATCATGCGGGTCAGCTTTGATCCTTTCCCCTGCATCACCGCACACCGGGCGACCTAGCAGGCTGTTGACCCGGAACGTCAAGGTTTCCGTTCTTTTTGATCAATGCGGTTCGCCTGCCGGGCTTGTTACTGTTGAAACCACTTCAACGAACAGGACAGCCCCATGATCCAGTGGTCCGAACAACAACAGATGATCCAGAAGATGGTGCGCGATTTCGTGGAAAAGGAAATCGTGCCGCAGCTGGATGACATCGAATACAACGGCGTGCCGCCCTACGACATCCTGCGCAAGCTGATCAAGACCTTCGGCATGGATGTGATGGCTCAGCAATCCTTCGAGAAACAGCTGGCCCGGGAGAAGGCCATTGCCGCCGGGGAAACCGTGGAGGAGAAGAAAAAAGACGGCCCCTCCGCCATGGCCGGCGAAGAAGCCGCCATGCGCATGATCCCCATCATCGAGATCTGCAAGCATGCCCAGGGGCTTGTCACGGCCATGGGCGTATCCATGGGCCTGGGCGGTGGCGCCATCATGAGCAAGGGCACCATCGAACAGAAAGAACGCTGGGCCCTGCCACTGCTGACCCTGGAAAAGGTGGGCGCCTGGGCAATCTCAGAGCCCAACGCTGGCTCCGATGCCTTCGGACAGATGAAGACACTGGCCAAACGTGACGGCAATGGTGGCTACATCATCAACGGCAGCAAGACCTGGATCACCAATGGCCCCTATGCGGACACCATCATCCTGATCTGCAAACTGGACGAGGAAGGGGTTCCCGCCGATCAACGCAAGATCGTCTCCTTTATTCTGGATAGCGGTATGGAAGGGCTGGAACAGTCCAAACCTTTCAAGAAGATGGGGATCGGCTCTTCCCCCACCGGCGAGCTGTTCCTGTCTGACGTCAAAGTCGGCGCCGACCGACTGCTGGGCGGTAGTGAAGACGGCTACGGCCGCAGCGGCGCCAAAGGCACCTTCATGCAGGAACGCGCCGGTGTCGCCGCCATGGCCCTGGGGATGGTGGAACGGGCGCTGCAACTGAGCACCCAGTACGCCCATGACCGGGTCCAGTTCGGCCGGGCCATCGGCCAGAACCAGCTGATTCAGCTCAAACTGGCGAAAATGGAAGTGGCCCGCACCAACCTGCAGAACATGGTGTTTCGCTATATCGAGATGACCGCCGCCGGTCAGCAGATGACCCTGGCGGAAGCCTCTGCCATGAAGCTCTATGCCGCCCAGGCAGCCATGGAGGTGGCCACCGAGGCGGTGCAGATCCATGGCGGTTACGGCTACATGCGCGAATCACGAGTGGAACAGCTGATGCGCGACGCCAAGATCCTGCAGATCTACGCCGGCACCGACGAAATGCAGATTATTGCCATTGCCCGGGACTTGCTGGGGCGCGTGTAAGCCGTTGACTATAAAGCCCGTAAGCTTTTTGCCAGGCGCAATGTCAGCATATTGACCATTGCGCCCGGCAGAATGGTTTTTGTGGTCTTCATCACACTCCGGGTTCCGTCATACACTCAACCATTATTCGTAGTAAAGGCTGGTTACTCAGCCTAGGTGGTTGAGATGTTAGTACGCTATAGGGCTGATCGCGCCGCAGTTGCCCTGGTGTTAGCGGTGTTTGCCATTCAACTGGGTCTGTTTTTCCTCAGCGACGGCCTGACAACCTGGCTGGCCATGCTGGCCCTGCTGCCGGTGCAGGTCTCCTGTGGTGCCATCTGCCACAATCATCACCATGTGAATGTGTTCGTGAAAAAGCCGCTGAACCGGCTGTTCGAATGCATCCTCTACCTGCAGACCGGCACCAGCCCATTGAGCTGGACCCTGCATCACAATATCGGCCACCACAAGCATTACCTGGACCCGGACAGTGACCCTTCCCCCTGGCAGCAGGCGGATGGTTCGTTGATGCCACGCTGGCGCTATGTGCTGATCAATACGCTGAAGGTCTACCCGGAAATCCACCGTGTCGGCCAACGCCACCCGCAGCTATACCAGCGCTTCCTGCGCTTGTTAGTACTCGCAAACATGCCGCTATTGCTGGCACTGCTATACGATCCGCGCAACGCCGTCATTCTGTTCGTCCTGCCCATGGCGGCCATGCTGTTCATGCTGCTGGATAACACCTATGGCCAGCACGCAGGCACCGGTTTCCAGGACCACTATCACGCCTCGCGCAATGTGGAACTGAAACGCTACAACCTGCCCTCCTGGAATCTGGGTTACCACACGGCACACCATATGTTGCCCGGGCTGCACTGGAGCCAGTTGCCGGCACTGCATGACAAGATCCGCCACCGTATTCCCGAGCACCTGATCACCGACAACATCCTCTTGCAGTGGGAACCCGCCCGCCAGCAACGGGAGGGGCTGCCCTCATGATACGCGGCCTGATTATCTGCCTGATCATGTGCTGTGCCGCTGGCGCCCGGGCGCAGGACTGCTATTACTACTGGGTGCATCAGTGCATCGAAGTGGTCGACGCCAGTCAGAGACAGCTCAAGCAATTCGTGCTGATCTCTCCGGCGGTGAACTACCTGCAGGCTGAAGGCCAGCAATGCAGCGACGCCGTGGCCGAGCGCCAGCAGCCCATCACCGCCGAGCTGCTGGCCCGATTCAACCAGGCTGCCGAGAAGATCAGCGCCTGCCAGACCCCGGTCACGGAACTGCCTGCCCGGGTCTACGACAAACCTCACCAGGCCACCTGGCATTACAACCGCAGCCGCAAGGCCAGCGCGCAGAAAACCGTGATTCCACTGGAAGGTTTACCCGTCCTCTAAGAGATCACTGCCAATCGCTGCACATCCGGCTGGGTGTGCTATGATCGACGGGCTTTTTCTATCCGGGGCGAATAATGAAAACAATTAAAACTGCCGCGTTACTGATCTGCACCCTACTGCTCGCCAGCTGCCAGAATCTGCAGGGCGAACGGCAAGGTGACTACTACTTCTCTCCCGCTGGCGCCTATATTCTGGATATGAGTATCAACACCTTCCGGGGTGAAGTGGTTCTCGACGAACGCTGCGACCGCCATGGTGGCTCCACCACCTTCTGGGACGGCAGCGGGCGCCTGTTCCGCGTGGACTATCTGAGTGCGGAAAATCACCCGATGATCCAGGCACCACGGTTTGCCTCCGATCTGACCCTGCTTAACCTGACCCTGAACAGCTATCTGCGTGAAGTAGTGGCCAAGGCCCCCATGATCACCAGTGCGGAAGCCTCCTACCGGGAATTCCTGGAAGACGCCGATCCCCGTGCCCTGTTCGCCATCATCGGCATTAATGTGGATGCCGCCCAGGTGAAAGACAGCGAGGCGGAAAGCGGCACCTACTACTATGGTTTCATGCTGTTCAAGCGTGGCGACCGCATCTATGTGTTGCAGCACCGTCAGCCGGTACTGATGCCCGAAAAGATGAAGGCCGTACTGCTGAATCTGGCCGACGGCATGGAAATTCCCGGCCGCGTCCGCGACGACACGGACATGGAAAAACTGCGCCGGCTATTGAAGAAAATGGCCCCCGGCGGCACCAATGGTGACCCGGTCCGACTGTGCGAACCCGCCTAGCAAGTTGCAAAGAGCAATAGGCTTGGTGTGTACTGGATAGGCAGAAACCCGCGCTTCAAGACAACAATGGCGCGGGTCCTATGCTCTTCGGGAAACAGCACCAAAAGCTGACTTTTGGGTTTTCGCTGTTAACTATTCACTATTAACGATTCACTGCTGTTATGACTTCCCTGACAACACAGAGCTGCGAAGCATGCCGGGCTGACGCACCCCGGGTAACCGACCAGGAGCGCCAGGAGCTGCATCCTCAAATCCCGGAGTGGATTCTGGTAGAGGAAGACGGCATCGAGAAGCTGCAACGGCATTTCTCTTTCAAGAATTTCGTCGACGCCCTGGCTTTTACCAATCAGGTTGGCGAGCTGGCGGAAAAAGAGGGCCATCACCCGGCTATACTCACCGAGTACGGCAAGGTGACGGTCACCTGGTGGACCCACAAAATTGGCGGCCTGCACCGCAACGACTTCATCAGCGCAGCCAAGACCGACGCGCTGATGGGCCGCTAGCTGAAAGCAAGCTTCAAGGCACGAGTGTTGCCTTTCGCTCCTCGTGCCTATCTTCCCGCTCCTCGTATTCACAGCCTTTCTTTGACCATTTCCTCCACCGCCATGATCAAAACGGCTTGCGGCAACTGTGCCGGCCTTTGCTAGCATTCTTCTCAACCGAAGGAGAAACAGCATGGCCCTTTCCGAAGAACAGAAAACCCTGATCAAAGCCGCCAGCGAAAAGACTTTTCCGTTTGTGGAACGCTGCGGGGTAAAGACCCTGGATGTGGAGCGAGGCTACTGCAAGATGGTGATGCCCTTTGAGCCCAACATTAACCATGTTGGCATCATGTATGCGGGCGCGCTCTACACCATCGCCGAACTGCCCGGCGGGGTGATCTACCTGACGTCCTTCGACACCAAGCGCTGCTACCCCATCGTCAAGGACATGTCGATCCGCTTCCGCCGCCCGGCTACCACCGATATCACAGTGGAGGTCACCCTCAGCGAGGAAGAGATCGCACGCATCGAAAAGACCACCGAAGAGGTGGGTAAATGCGACTTCGAATGGGACGTGGAATTGAAAGACGCCAATGGCGAGGTGGTTGCCATCACCCATAACGTCTATCAGATGCGCAAGATCGGCGGGTGAGGTACGACAAGCTACAACGCGATTCGAAGCCCTTCTCTTTTCAAAGGCCAGAGCCGCGCCCAGAATTCCGGCGCGGCTCCTGCGTTACAAACCGAGCAAGCCCCGGATTCGCGTTGTAGCTTGTAGCTTGCGGCTTGTTATTCCGCCTGCTCACAGAACCCGTTCGGACCCATATTAACGGTGGTTGAGCATTGCCATTCCAGGCCACGCACCCCTCCCTCCACCGGCCAGGTAGTCAGCTCATGGCCCTCCAGCCGGCCGGCCAGCTCCAGTTTCAGCATGCCATCACGGAGCATGTAGGCTCGCTTGATACGCTGATCCACCACCTGCTCAGGCGCAATCCCCATATCGTTCAGGCTGCCCGGCCACTTGCCGCTGGACAGATAGTACTCACTGATCTGCATGCGCAGCACCGACACGGTACTGAATGCCTGTGCCAGTGCAGAACGATCGCGGCTGTCACTGAACAGCTCCCAGGTTTTCGGGTCGATACCTGGCGGTGGCTCATCCTTGTGCTGCGGGCCAATTGCCTGGGAGGTCTCGGGAATCGGCACCCGCCGGGCCAGGGCATCGATATCCGCGACATAACGGGCCCGAAGCGTGCAGCGTGAACCGCTCCAGCGACGCCCCTGCAGAGTGGGTTTTTCTTCCTGCAACTGGCTTAAATAGGCATCCCGGAGCAGGGATTCAGAGCGATCCTGCTGCTTGTAGGCCAGCTTACGTTTCTGGTAATCATCGGTGGCTGCAATAACGCTGAGCAAGCTGACATGCAGCTCTTCAGTCATCATCTGCAAGGCCCGGTCGCAGACCTGCTGCTCACTCTCCCCCTCCCCGGCCCGCTCCACCTTGGCCAGAGCCAGTGACATGGCCATTGCCGGTGCTCCCCACACCAGCAACAGGACCGCTATAACAGTGCGCATTCCCCTTCCCCCCAATCTTCAAGCTACAACGCGATTGAATGTTTTATCTGTGTTGAACGCAAGGCGCCGCGCCCAATCTCCCTGCGCGGCGCTTGCGACGCAAGACCAGACAAGCCCCGGATTCGCGTTGCAGCTTGAAGCTCGCCGCTTCTTACTTTCTGCTGAATTCCCGCACCGCGTCGATAAAGACACCCGCATGGGCCGGGTCCACCTGCGGCGTGATGCCGTGCCCGAGGTTGAAAATATGGCCGGGGTGATCGCCGAAGTCCGTCAGGATGCGTTTCACTTCCGCACGGATGGCATCCGCAGACGCATACAACACCGCCGGGTCCATGTTGCCCTGCAGGGCAACCTTGTTGCCCACACGCCGGCGGGCCTCGCCAATATTGATGGTCCAGTCGAGCCCCAGGGCGTCACAACCGGAAGCGGCCATGGACTCCAGCCACAGACCACCATTCTTGGTGAACAGGATCACCGGCACCTTGCGGCCTTCGTGGTCGCGAATCAGGCCATCGACGATTTTCTGCATGTATTTCAGGGAAAACTGCTGGTAGGCCTCGGCGGACAGAGCGCCACCCCAGGTATCAAAGATTTGCACCACTTGGGCACCATGGCGAATCTGGGCGTTCAGATACGAGGTGACCGATTGCGCCAATTTATCCAGCAGGGCATGAGCCAACTCTGGCTGGCTGTAGACCATGGCCTTGAGATGACGGAAGTCTTTGCTGGAGCCGCCCTCAACCATGTAGGTGGCCAGGGTCCACGGGCTGCCGGAAAAGCCGATCAGGGGAACCCGGCCATTGAGAGCCCCACGAATGGTGCTAACCGCCTTCATCACATAACCCAGATCGCTTTCCGCATCGGGAATCGGCAGCGCTGCCACGTCTGCTTCGGTGCGCACCACCTTGCGGAATTTCGGCCCTTCCCCGGTCTCGAAATACAGCCCCAGGCCCATGGCATCGGGAATGGTGAGGATATCGGAGAACAGAATGGCTGCATCCAGCGGGTAACGTTCCAGCGGCTGCAGGGTGACCTCGCAAGCCAGATCCGCATTCCGGCAAAGGTCCATGAACGAGCCAGCATGCTCACGGCTGGCACGGTATTCCGGCAAATAACGACCGGCCTGGCGCATCATCCACACCGGTGTCTGATCCACAGGCTCACGGTTGAGGGCACGAAGAAAACGGTCGTTTTGTAGAGGAGCGAAGGTCATGAGTGATCCTTTGGGTCTGACGCCGCAGATCTGTGAACGGCGCCCTGAAACAATCGGCAATAGCCGGCAACTTTACCCTATTCAGCCCGTTGTGCGCATAACAAAAGGGCCCGCATTGCGGGCCCTCCATGTCACACTTTCGGCTTTCTTACACATCCAGATAATCAAGAATACCCTTGGCCGCTTCACGCCCTTCCCAGATGGCGGTCACCACCAGGTCGGAGCCGCGCACCATATCGCCGCCAGCAAAGATCTTCTCGTTGCTGGTCTGGAATGGGAATTCCTGTTCTTCAACAGCCTGAACACGGCCGGAATCGTCAGTCGTCACATTCTTGGGCTCGAACCAGTCCGCCGGGCTGGGACGGAAACCGAAGGCCACGATGACCGCATCCGCCGGCAGAATTTCCTCGCTGCCCGGAATCGGCTCGGGACGACGACGACCGTTGTTGTCCGCCTCGCCCAACTTGGTTTCCACCACTTTCACGCCGGTGACCTTGCCGTTTTCCCCCACCACTTCGATGGGCTGACGGTTGAACAGGAACTGCACGCCTTCTTCCTTGGCGTTGGCCACTTCCTTGCGGGAACCGGGCATGTTCTCTTCGTCACGGCGATAGGCGCAGACCACGCTGCCCGCCTGCTGGCGGATGGAGGTGCGGTTACAATCCATGGCGGTGTCACCACCACCCAACACCACAACACGCTTGCCCTTCATGTCGATGAAGTCAGCCGGGTCTTTTTCGAAACCCAGGTTGCGATTGGCATTGGCCACCAGGAACGGCAACGCTTCGTGCACACCATCCAGGTCTTCACCGGGGAACCCACCCTTCATGTAGGTGTAAGTACCCATGCCCATGAAGACGGCATCGTAGTCGGCCAGCAGTTCATCAATGGTGATGTCCTTGCCCACTTCCACGCCCAGACGGAATTCCACGCCCATGCCTTCAAACACTTCACGGCGCTTGGCCATGACCGGCTTTTCCAGCTTGAACTCGGGAATGCCGAAGGTCAGCAGACCGCCGATTTCCTCGTAACGATCAAATACCACCGGCTTCACACCGCTGCGTACCAGCACGTCGGCACAGCCAATACCCGCAGGGCCGGCACCAATCACGGCGACCTTCTTGTCGGTCCACACCACCTTGGACATGTCCGGACGCCAGCCCATGGCCAGGGCGGTGTCGGTGATGTATTTCTCGGTGGCACCGATGGTGACCGCACCAAAGCCGTCATTCAGGGTACAGGCCCCTTCACAGAGGCGATCCTGCGGGCACACGCGGCCACAGACTTCCGGCAGGGAGTTGGTCTGGTGACTCAGCTCCACCGCTTCCATCAGGTTGCCTTCACTGATCAGCTTCAACCAGTTGGGGATGTAGTTGTGGACCGGGCACTTCCATTCACAGTACGGGTTGCCGCAGTGCAGGCAACGGTGCGCCTGATGCTCCACTTCCCGGGTGTCGTACGGGTGGTAGATTTCCTCGTACTTGTGCTTGCGGTCGTCAATGTCCTTTTTCTTCGGATCGTGCCGGGGCACGTCGAGAAACTGGAAGTTATTGCTCAAACGTTCAGCCATGGTCTCCCCCGTTATGCCGGATTGGCACGCGTGCTCTTGAGCAGGTTTTCCAGGCTTGCAGCCTTGGGCTTAACCAGCCAGAACTTGCGGCTCATGGCATCAAAGTTATCCAGAATGTACTGGCCCCATTCGCTGCCGGTCTCTTGCACGTAATCGGAGATCACGCCACGCAGGTGACTGCGGTGAGATTCGGTAGCTTCGGAACTGATGCGATGCAGTTCGATCAGTTCCGGGTTGATGCGGTCGAAGAAATCGTTGTCTTCGTCCAGTACAAAGGCGAAACCACCAGTCATGCCGGCACCGAAGTTATGCCCGGTGCGACCCAGCACGGTGATAGAACCGCCGGTCATGTATTCACAGCAGTGATCGCCAGCGCCTTCCACCACGGCGTGGGCGCCGGAGTTACGTACCCCGAAACGCTCGCCAGCGGTACCCGCAGCCATCAACTTGCCGCCGGTGGCACCGTACAGGCAGGTGTTACCGATAATGGCGGTTTCCTGGCTCTTGAACGGGCTGCCGTTAGGCGGACGAATCACCAACTTGCCACCGGCCATGCCCTTGCCCACGTAATCGTTGGCATCGCCTTCGATGTACATGTGCAGGCCGCCGGCGTTGAACACACCGAAACTTTGCCCGGCGGTACCGGTGAAGCGGACCTTGATCGGCGCGGTTTCCATATCCAGGTTGCCGTGACGCTTGGCAATCTCGCCGGACACCCGCGCACCCACGGAGCGATCACAGTTGGTGATCTCATAGTGGAAGGAGCCGCCGGACTTGCTGTCGATGGCCGTCAGCATGTCCTCAACCATTTTCTGGTTCAGCACCGCCTTGTCGAACGGCTCGTTGCGGCTGACCTGGCAGTGGGTAGGCTTGTCAGCCGGCACCAGATCATTGCGCAGGATCGGCGTCAGATCCAGCTTGCCCTGACGCACGGTTTCGCCTTCCAGCACTTTCAGCAAGTCGGTGCGGCCGATCAGCTCGGGAATGCTTTTCACGCCCAGCAGCGCCAGCAACTCACGGACTTCCTTGGCCACAAAGGTGAAGTAGTTGATCAGCAGTTCCGGCGCACCGATAAAGTGTTCCTTGCGCAGGTCTTCACGCTGGGTCGCCACGCCGGTAGCGCAGTTGTTCAGGTGACAGATACGCAGGTACTTACAACCCAGCACGATCATCGGCACGGTACCGAAACCGAAGGACTCGGCCCCCAGGATAGCGGCCTTGATCACGTCCAGGCCGGTCTTCAGCCCGCCATCGGTCTGCAGACGGATCTTGTCGCGCAGATCGTTACCACGCAGCGCCTGATGGGCTTCCGCCAGGCCCAGCTCCCAGGGGGAGCCGGCATAACGGATGGAGGTCAGCGGGCTGGCCGCAGTACCGCCGTCGTAACCTGAAATGGTGATCAGGTCCGCGTAGGCCTTGGCCACACCAGAGGCCACGGTACCCACACCGGGCTCGGACACCAGCTTCACGGACACCTGGGCGTCCGGGTTGACCTGCTTGAGGTCGAAGATCAGCTGGGCCAGATCCTCAATGGAATAGATATCGTGGTGCGGTGGCGGCGAAATCAGGGTCACGCCGGGCACGGAATGACGCAGACGCGCGATCAGCGCATTCACCTTGCCACCGGGCAGCTGACCGCCCTCGCCGGGCTTGGCGCCCTGGGCCACCTTGATCTGCAGCACTTCAGCATTGACCAGATAATGCGGGGTCACACCAAAGCGGCCGGAGGCAATCTGCTTGATCTTGGATACCCGCTCGGTGCCGTAACGGGCCGGATCTTCACCACCCTCACCGGAGTTGGAGCGGCCGCCCAGACGGTTCATGGCCGTAGCGATGGCCTCGTGGGCCTCCGGGCTCAGGGCGCCGAGGGACATACCCGCAGAATCAAAGCGCAGGAGGATATTTTCCAGCGGCTCCACCTGCTCCACATCAATGGCTTGCACATCATCGCGCAGGGCAAAGAGATCGCGCAGGGTAGCCACCGGGCGCTTGTTGACCAGCTCGGCATACTCTTTGTAGGCGTCGTAGTCACTGTCCTGGGTAGCCCGGTGCAGGGCGTAGATCACGTCCGGGTTGAAGGCGTGATATTCCTTGCCATGGATGTACTTGAGAATACCGCCGGCATCGATGGGCTTGCGCTGCTTCCAGGCATCCTTGGCCAGGCTCTTCTGGTCCGCTTCGAAATCCTCGAAGCTGGCACCCTGAATACGGCTGGGCACACCGCGGAAACACAGATCCACCACGTCACTGGCAACGCCCACCGCTTCAAACAGCTGGGCACCACGGTAAGACGTAATGGTGGAGATCCCCATCTTGGAAAGGATCTTCATCAGGCCCTTGTTGATGCCCTTGCGGAAGTTCTTCTGCAGCTCTACCGCATCGCCCAGCAGTTCGCCGGAGCGCACCATATCGGAGATCACATCGTAGGCCAGGTAGGGATAAACGGCGGTGGCGCCGAAACCGAACAGCACTGCGAAGTGATGGGAATCCCGCGCGGTGGCGGTTTCCACAATGATGTTGGCATCGGAACGCAGACCTTTCTCGGTCAGGTAATGATGCACCGCGCCGGTGGCCATCAGGGCGTGGATGGTCAACTGATCCTGGGCAATACCGTGGTCGGTAAGCACCAGAATCACCTTGCCATCGCGCACAGCCTGAGCGGCCTGCTCGCAAAGGTTTTCCACCGCCTGACGCAGGCCGATCTGCGGGTCGTAATGCAGGCTCAACTTGGCCACATCGTACCCGGGACGATCAATCTTCATCAGGTTGGTGAATTTGGAATGGGACAACACCGGGGTGGACAGAATCGCCCGGTCGGCATGATCCGCCGTTTCCTCGAACACATTCCGCTCGGCACCCACACAGGTTTCCAGGCTCATCACGATCGCTTCGCGCAGCGGATCGATGGGCGGGTTGGTCACCTGAGCAAACTGTTGGCGGAAATAGTCGTACAGGGAGCGCTCGCGACGGGACAGCACCGCCATGGGCGTGTCATCGCCCATGGATCCGGTGGCTTCCTGGCCGGATTCTGCCAGCGGACGCAGCACCTGATCGCGCTCTTCAAAGCTGATCTGGAAAAACTTCTGGTAGCTGAGCAGATCCTGCTGATCCACCTCGTCGGTACGCTCCACTTCGTGGTCGTAATCCGCCTCGATGCGCAGGGCGTTGCCTTTCAGCCAGTCCCGGTAGGGATGACGCACCTTGAGACGATTATCGATGTCCTTGGTGTGCAGCACTTCACCGGTTTCGGTATCAATGGCCAGGATCTGGCCCGGCCCGACACGACCCTTGGCGACCACGTCTTCCGGCTTGTAACCATACACGCCGATTTCCGAGGCCAGGGTAATAAAGCCGTTCTTGGTCACGACCCAGCGGGCCGGACGCAGACCGTTACGGTCAAGCATACAAACCGCGTAACGGCCGTCGGTCATTACCAGACCGGCAGGACCATCCCAGGGCTCCATGTGCATGGAGTTATATTCGTAGAAGGCCCGCAGATCGGAATCCATGGTTTCCACGTTCTGCCAGGCCGGCGGGATCATCATGCGCACGGCGCGGAACAGATCCATGCCGCCAGCCAGCAGTACTTCCAGCATGTTATCCATGCTGGAAGAGTCGGAGCCTGTGCGGTTAACCAGCGGGCTCAGCTCTTCCAGACCGGGCAACAGTTCATTATCGAACTTGTTTTCCCGGGCCAGCGCCCAGTTACGGTTGCCCTGTACGGTATTGATTTCCCCGTTGTGAGCCAGATACCGGAACGGCTGGGCCAGCGGCCACTGCGGCGAGGTATTGGTAGAGAAGCGCTGGTGGAACACCACAATGGCGGTTTCCATGGCACTGTCACCCAGGTCCGGGAAGAACGCCGGCAGGTCCACCGGCATCATCAGACCCTTGTAGGAAATCACCGAGGCAGACAGGGAGCAGACGTAGAAGTAGCCATCGCTCTCCACTGCCTTCTCCGCATGACGGCGGGCGAAGAACAGGCGGCGGTTAAGCTCCTGCTCGGTATTGCCGTCAGCCGCCACCAGCACCTGCCAGAAGCCGGGCAGCGAGGCACGGGCCAGATCACCGAGACAGCCGTCATCGGTGGGCACTTCCCGCCAGCCCAACACCTTCACGTCCTGAGCTTCCAGGGCCGTATTGATGGCGGCTTTCTGCTGTTCGGCCTGGTCAGCGTCCGGGTGGGTAAAGATCATCCCCACGCCGTAGTTGTCCGGCAGACTAATGGATTGAGCTTCCGCGACCTTGCGGAAGAAAGAATCGGGTTTCTTGAGCAACAGACCGCAGCCATCACCGGTTTTTCCATCGGCATTAATGCCGCCCCGGTGAGTCATACATGTCAGTGCTTCGATGGCCGTTTGCAAAAGCTCGTGGCTGGCGTTGCCCTCCATATGGGCAATCAGACCAAAACCACAGTTGTCCCGGAATTCTCCGGGCTCAGTGAGCCCTCGCACCAGCGTTGAGTTCTGCTGCATCAAAACCTTTCCTCTTGAAATTCAGAGACTTACAGAAGGCGAATGGCGTCAGGATAGTGGTGACGGCAAAAAAGGGATATGCATTCTACACATTGCGCCCTTGGGCGACAAATTGAACAGTCACCCAAGGGGTCTTTTCGTTTTTAAAGTTCGTCGCGAATGTCGGCCATATTGCGGGGAAAAGGGCCGGCAGAGCGCAACTTTGCAGGCAACGTCGACTTTGCGTCCAGTGCCGCCTGACGGCTGGAATAGTCCCCGGAGAGCACCAGATAGACCGCTTTTCCGTTGCGCTCGGCGCGATAATAGGCCCCCTTGCGCTCCAGCTGATCCAGGACACCGCGAGCATTGGCCTCCTGGCTGGTCACCGTAATCTGCAAGAACCAGCGATTATCATCCAGGGTTGCCAGCCAGTCTTCCCGCTGGTAGCCCAACTCCGCATCCAGGCCGCTCAGAGCGGGCTCGCTGGCGGGCACTGTATCAGGCTCGGCCGGCGTTTCGGCCGGCGCTTCCTGCGATGGCGCTTCCTGTTTCGGTTCCGGTGCCGCCGCCTGCGCAGGCTCCTGCGCCACACGGACCTCCTGCTCCTGACGGGCAGGCGCGGACTGCATGACCGGATCCGTTACCGGCGTCAGAGTCACATTGTCAGCATCGCTATCGGTCTTCTGATCAGGCTCTGCGGCTCGGCGATCGGGAAGGTCTTCCAGTCTGGCCACCGGCTCCATGGATGACGCCAGCGGGCGAGTTTCAGGCTCTTGAGCTTCGCCCGCACCCTCTTCAGCATCGGATTGCTCCGGAACCGGAAGGGCAAGCTGCCGTGACTCTCCCTGCCCGGAGCCGCCATCGCTGCCGCCAGAGAAAACCGACCAGATAATGGCCACCACGACCAGCAGGCCAACCACCGCTGCCACGTGGCGCCATGGCGGGGTCACTGCGGCACGCCGCTCCTGGTCATCATCCTCATGGTACTCAGCCGCCTCATCAGGACTCTCAGACTCCTCCTCATCAACCGCCGACGCGGAGAGATGAAACGCTTCCTGCGAATCCTCATCGACCGGGCGAGATGCGAATACGGCCGCAGGCTCGGCGTCATCTTCCTCTTCAGGAGCCGCGGACATCATCATCGGGGCGCCAATATCACCGCTGCGCAGCAGCCCGAGAAGCCGGGCAATATTGCCGTCACTGTCATGACGCAGACGCTCCGCCTGAGCCTCATCCAACTCGACACCCAACACAAACCAGGCAAAATCCTGAATATCATCGGCAACCAGCGATGGAAGATCGAGCACATCGTCCAGGGCCAGATCCGCCCCCTTCAGTTTCTCCACCGTGCCGGGCAAGCCACCGAACAGATACCCCAGGCGGGCGCCCAGTTTCTGCTTCAGGGCGGCCATGGTCGCAATCGCCTCATCCAGCAGATCTTCGCTGTTATCCACTACCACCAGGATCCGACCGTCGGTGAGGGTTTCCCGAAGTTTGTCAGGCAATGCAGCGCGGTCAATATCGAAGTGTCGCAACAGGGACTCAACGACTACGTTGGCATTGTGCTCTGCTGCACCATCAATCCGGACGATCTCCATATCGCCAAGTAGCGCCATCACCGTGTGGCCAAGCAAGGTAGACACGCCGCTACCACTGTCACCCTCCAGCGCCACCACGGAACCCAGACCAGCATGGGCAGTCAGCGCATCGAGATAATCGCCCCGGGATGCACCACTGAAAAAACGATCATCATCATGTTCCACAAAAAGCCTCCAGCGTCTGCCGTAATGCCACTGCATCATAGTCTGCTGTGACCACAGCCTCACCCAGCTGCCGCAGCAAGACAAGGCGAAGCTGACCATTCTGCACTTTCTTGTCCAGTGCCATCAGGTCCATAAACTGATCCGGGGTCATCCCCGGAGGGATCGTGACCGGCAGCTGCCACTGGGCCAACACACCCGCAAGGCCGAGCTCCAGAGCCGCATCGACCCAGCCAAGCCTGACCGACATATGCACCGCCATCAGCATGCCGGCCGCTACCGCTTCACCATGTAGCCACTGACTATAGCCCGTGGCCGTTTCTATCGCATGGCCGAAGGTGTGGCCCAGATTCAGCAGGGCACGGTTACCCTGCTCGGTTTCGTCATCGGCCACCACATGCGCCTTGTTCTCACAACTGCGATAGATGGCCTCGGATAATGCCTCAGTGTCTCTGGACAACAGCTTGTCGTTGTTGGTTTCCAGCCAATGGTAAAAATCCGGATCGCGAATCAGGCCATACTTGATGACTTCCGCATAGCCTGCCGCCAGCTCACGTTGCGGCAGGGTAGTCAGCACATCTGTGTCTATCAGCACCAGCCGCGGCTGGTGGAACGCGCCGATCATGTTCTTTCCACGGGGGTGATTGACGGCGGTTTTGCCGCCCACGGAAGAATCCACCTGGGCCAGCAACGTGGTAGGCACCTGGATGAAGTCCACCCCTCGCTGGTAACAGGCCGCCGCGAAACCGACCATATCGCCGATCACACCACCACCCAGGGCAATCAAGGTGGTAGTTCGCGAATGGCGCTTGGCCATCAGGGCATCAAAAATACTTTCCAGTGTTTCCAGTGTCTTGAATTTTTCCCCGTCTGGCAGGACCAGAGTATCGCACTGCGATGCGGTGAAATGACGGGTCAGACGCTCCAGATACAGAGGGGCAATGGTCTCGTTGGTAATGATCATTACCTGATTGCCGCGCACCTGCTCGGCAAGGGGAAAGGTGTCGAGCAAGCCGGCACCGATATGAATCGGGTAACTACGCTCGGCCAGGGCCACCTGAAGTGTTCGCATTGGGTCTCCGACAGACATTTGGATCTATGCAAGGGCAAGAGGGGGATCGGGTAATTCTTGCAGACAAGGACGAGGCACCACCAAAACCATGCCATCACCATCCAGTTGCGATGCGAACACCGCCTCTCACGGCCACATTATCCTTGCCGGTGAGACACCAAACAAGCCAGCACGTCATCCGCCACCTTTTTCAGGTTTCCTGACGCCGTGGACACCACGTGATGAGACACTTGCCTGTAGAGGGGGTCCCGCTCGGCAAACAGCGCCTCCAGCTTGGCGCGCGGGTCAGGCGTTTGCAGCAGAGGGCGATTCTTGTCATTGCGGGTACGAGCAAGCTGAACATCGACAGGGGTCCACAGGTAGACCACGCAGCCGCGCTCATGAAGCATATCCCGATTCTCGGGCGTCACCACGACACCACCACCGGTGGCCAACACGATACCGTCCTGGCGGGTGAGCTCGTCAATCGCTTCCTGCTCACGACGGCGAAAACCGGCCTCGCCTTCCATATCGAAGATCCACGGGATATCTGCCCCCGTCTTTTCCTCAATAACCCGGTCAGAATCGAAGAAGGGATAATCCAGTATCTGGGAAAGGTGGCGGCCCAGGGTGCTTTTTCCAGCACCCATGGGTCCGACCAGTATCAGAGAGGGGTTAGTCGTCTTGGTCACCGATTCGCCAAAGCATCCTTCATCAACCGTGGCGTAATGAAGATCAGCAACTCCTGCTTGTTATCACGCTTGACGGTCTTCTTGAACAAATTGCCAATCCACGGCAAATCCCCCAGGAAAGGGGTCTTTGTCACTGAATTGATCTTCTCCTGCTGGAAGATACCACCAAGCACTACCGTTTCGCCATCGTTCACCAACACAGAAGTCTCAACACGATTGGTATTGATTGCTGTGGTCCCGGCGGGGTCAAAGGAATCATTATTGACCTTCAGTTCCATAATAATATTGCCATCCGGGGTGATATGAGGCGTCACCTCCAGGCTCAATTCTGCATCAATAAACTGGATCGCCGTAGCACCGGAAGCAGTGGCAATTTCAAAAGGCACTTGCTGCCCGGAAGCAATGATTGCCGGCTGCTGATCGGCAGTTAACACCTTGGGAGTGGCAACCAGCTCGCCATGCCCCTCTGCCTCCAGGGCAGACAGCTCCAATTCAATCAGGCCTGAAGCCAGAGAAGTAAAGCCGACGGCAAAACGCGAGGCATCTGCAGAATCCACGCCCAGATCAACGATCAGGTCATCGCCATTCTCAAGATCTTCAAACTCGAAATCGTCCGGCCCGAAATCCACATCATCAGGATCGATTGCAGGCGTCGCCTGAAAAACGGTTGAATCAATATTCGACTGGTGAAGATTCCGCAAAGACTGAAGGCGACCAGACACACCAAAGGTCCGCTTATCTCTCAGCATTCCCTCGCCGTCAAAGCCCAATCCGCCCCAGCGAACACCAAATTCATCTGCAACATTATTGCTGGCAACAACGACCCGCGCTTCAATCAAGACCTGTCTGACAGGCACATCAAGCGTATCAATCAGCCCGCGAATTTCTTCGAGTTTGGCTTGGGTATCCTGGATGATGAGGGTGTTTGTTCTCTGGTCAACGACTACAGACCCGCGATTGGAAACCAGTGCCTCACCCTTGCCGCCAGCATTACTGATCAGGCTCTTCATATCGGATGCGTTGGCATAATTAATGCTGATGTATTCGGTTCGAAGCGGCGCCAACGCTTCAATTTTTTTCTGACTTTCCAGCTCGAGCTGCTCTCGAGCAGCAATCTCATCAGCAGGAGCAACCAGTAACACATTACCCACTTGGCGCTTATCCAGACCTTTAGTCTTGAGAATCAGCTCCAGTGCCTGGTCCCAAGGCACATTCTGCAGACGCAGAGTAATGCGGCCATCTACTGTATCCGAGGCAACCAAGTTCAGACCGGTGAAATCTGCAATCAGCTGAAGCACCGAACGCACCTCAATATCCTGGAAATTCAGAGATAATTTTTCACCGGTGTATTCAAATGCATCTTTCTTCTGCCGCTCCGCTTCTGCTCGGGTCACCGGCTTCACATTAATGCTGAACTCGTTGTCCGCCTGATAGGCCAGATACTCCCAGGTTCCTGTCGATTCGATCACCACCACGGTACTGTCATCGCTGGAGCGGGCATCCACGATTTTTACCGGCGTCGCAAAATCAGTCACGTCCAGCTTTCTGATCAAGTCATTGGAAATACCGGCACCGACAAACTTGGCCACGATTTTGCCGCCCTCTTCCTGTACATCAACAGGGATAGAGGCTTTTGACAGACCAATAACAATTCGGCCCTCACCAGCATCTCCACGGCGAAAATCAATGCTTTTTACGGTTGCATCACCGCCAGCCTTGCTCTCATCTTGAGCGGTTTGGCTACGCTGATCATTACCTAGCATCACGACCAGACTATTGCCATCCACCTTGGTGGAGTAACCCGTCAGAGAGTCAAGATTGAAGATCAGACGAGTACGATCTTTCGCCTCAACGATGGTGACACTTCTCGTATTTCCCGTTCCGAGGTTTTGCTGCTTACCAGCGACATCACTATCAGCACCAATAAGATCCAGAGCAATTCTGGCAGGCTTTTCTATACTGTAACCCTTGGCTTCCGGAACGCCGCCCTCAAAGTTAAGACGCACTTCCATACTATCGCCGGACAACGAATTGGCCTCGATAGACGTCAAGGTATCTGCACCAGCAAAGGAAGCAGACAGAGACAGGAGCCCACTTAGCAATAACCCCGAAAAGCGCCGGGAAGCATTCTTTTTTGTTGTCTGTGTTGCAATATTCATAACTGGATCCCCAGCGACTGTTATTCGGAAATAGTGACGTTACTGGACCGCTCAACCCAACCGTCACGTCCGTCTGGCACAATTTCCACAAGACTCACTTTCACTTCCGTCACATCTTTGACGCGACCAAAATTTTTCCCCATATAGCTACCGGGCTGAACCCGTGTCACCGCTCCGGAAGGGTCAGATATCAAGGCCTCAAGCGAACCGCCCGGCCGACTAATTGTCCCCACCATTTTCAGTGAATCCAGCGGGAAACGCTCAAGATATTCCTTGGGGCGACCGATATCCGGCTCGACTTTTCTTCCATCGGTTACCGCAATCAATTCCTGCTCCATGGGAGCAACAAACGGCGAGCGGAGCTGGTGCCCCGCATAGGCATAGGTGGCAATCGGTTTGAATTCCGGCGGCGGCTCAATACGCCCCCTGGGCCGCGCCTTGATTTCTTGCAGCCGCGCATCCAGTTCACCCAGATTGGCACCAGAGCCACAGCCGGCAAGCCCGAACACAAAGACCGCAACCAGAGGAATCGCAGCATACCTGTTACAAGACATCATCTGCCCTCCCTATTTGCGACCAGCGGTCGGTTTATTATTCGGAGAAACATCGCCCTGACTGGAGTAACGATAGGTCTTTGCAGTGATGTCCATTTTCAGCAGGCCCAACGCTTTCAACTCTTTTTCATTATCTTGGGGCCAGGCAATAACAAAGTCATGAAGCGTAACGATCCTCGGCAAGGCCGCCACACCGGACACAAACGACCCAAAGCCGTGATAATCACCAACCACCTTGATATCAATTGGCAACTCGGCGTAAAACTCCTTTTCCAACTCGCTCTTGAGCGCAATTTCCTCGAACTCCAAACCACTGCCAAGCCCAGTATGAGTAATATCCTCAAGCAAGCCTGGAACCTCAGTATCTTTAGGAAGTTGTTTCAGGAGGGCACCGAAGGTCTGCTCCATTTCGGCAAGCTGAGCCCGGAATTGATCAAGATTGTGAGCTTCAAAAGCTTTCTTTTCATAACTCTTGAGAAGCGAGACCTCCTCTCTTTTTTGCTGCTCCAGGGTAACGTTCAAATCCTGAATCACCAAAAAATAACCAAGCAGCAGCACCAATACCAAGACCAGAATACCTGCCCCGACTTTTACGGGAGGAGGCCAGCCACCAACATTTTCGAAATCAAGGCTGTTGACCTGATCAATCAGCTCGCGCAAATCCATATTTTTCAGCTCAGAGGCTTTCATTTTTCTTCTTCCTCATTTTTGCTGGTAGGCGATGACTGCTTCACGTTGAGAGTGAAGCTGTTAGCTTGTGAACCATCTTCCAAAGCCGTCACATTCTGCAGCGTTGCTTCTTTAAACCACTGAGACTGATCAAAATTACGCATCAGGCGGGAAATGCGATTGTTGGATTCAGCAATGCCATTAATTGTGTAGACATCGCCTTTCCTGGTTACTTTTGAGTAATACACGCCGTCTGGCAATGTTCTGACCAGCTGGTCAAACACATACACGATCGTTGGTCTGTTGCCCTGCAAGCTCTGGATCACTTCCATTCTTGCCACCAACTCGTCGCGACGAGCTTTCAGCTCTTTGATTTCCTTGATTTTTTCATCAAGCTCCGAAGCCTTACTCTCAATATGGCTGTTCCTTGCACGCTGATCAGCGATCTGCTGATCGACCACACTTTTCCAGCCCAAAAAAAGCACCGCACCAAGGATCGCGGCCATCACAAGAAGAACGATAAACTCCTGTTGCTGGCGCTTGCGGCGCTCTTCCCGCCAAGGCAACAGGTTAATTGTTGTTGTCATTGGTCAAAGCTCCTCAATGCCAGGCCGCAGGCGATCATCAGTGCCGGCGCATCATTGGCAATGGCAGATGCTCCCACCTTGTTTGCCAGTGCCATATCACTGAACGGGTTTGCCACGGAACAGCTGGCACCCACCTTCTCCTGAATCAGCTCTGCCAGATCCTGGATAGAAGCCGACCCCCCGGCCAGCAGGATATAGTCCACCTCATTGAACTGGGTGGAGCCGTAGAAAAATTGCAGAGAGCGATTGACTTGCTGAACGACAGCATCCTTGAACGGCTGAAGGACTTCCGCCTCATAATCATCGGGCAGCTCACCGGTTTTCTTGGCCAGACCGGCTTCTTCCATGGAAATGCCGTAACGCCGCTGAATTTCTTCGGTCAGCTGCTTGCCACCAAACAACTGCTCACGGGTATAGACGCTGCGCCCCTGGTGGAAAACGTTCAGAGTGGTCATGGTGGCACCGATATCGAAGACCGCCACGGTCTCCAGCTCCTCGGCGTTAGGCAGACCCGGCAGCACCAGCTGGAAGGCCCGCTCCATGGCGTAGGCCTCCACATCCACCGCCTTGGCCTGCAAGCCACCAATCTCCAGAGCGTCGGTGCGCATTTCCACGTTTTCTGTGCGCGAGGCCGCCACAAGCACTTCCACGCGCTCGTCGTTACCTTCAACTGGCCCCATGACCTGGAAGTCCATACGGACTTCATCCAGCGGGAAAGGGATATACTGATCCGCCTCCACTTTCAGCTGACTTTCCATCTCGTCTTCACTGAGAGAGGCATCCATTTCAATCAGCTTGGTGATCACGGCGGAGCCGGACACTGCCACCGCGGCGGTTTTCACCCCGGGACGGGCGCGGCTGACCAGACGGGCAATAGCATCCCCGACGCCCTCCACGTCACTGATGTTTTTTTCGACAACCGCGTTGGCCGGCAGGGGCTCAACCCCATAGCTTTCGACCTTGTAGCGGTTCCCCGATTTCGACAGCTCGAGCAGCTTCACCGCCGTGGAGCTGATGTCGATCCCCAGTAGTGTCTGGGCCTTTTTTCTGAGGAAAGGCAGCACTGTTGTCGTCCCGTCTGGTTATTATTAAAGTGTTTTTTCTTGATAAAGATACACTTACACGTTTTTTATGTCGAATCACTTTAGGTGTAGTAATAGCAGAACAGATATTAGATCACAACAACCTTTCCACCATATAATGACCCACTTCACGGGCCCGCTAGGCCTTTCTACCGATACCAGCCAGTAGTTGTCGAAAACATGCGCTTACCCTCCTGGACCCGATACCTGCTCCTTCTCCTGATTGCCGGCGCCGGTGGCGGGCTATCCATTCTTGCCGCCAGCTATCTGTATCTGGCCCCGCAACTGCCCCCCGCCAGTCAGATCCGCGAGGTGGAATACCAGATTCCACTGCGCATTTACAGCAACGATATAAAACTTATTGCTGAATACGGGGAAAAACGCCGACAACCGGTATCCTACGAGGAATTGCCGGAAACCCTGGTCCAGGCGGTACTGGCCGCTGAAGATGAGCGCTTCTTCAGACACAACGGCGTTGATCTGAAGGGTCTGGTACGGGCCGCCGTGGAACTGGCCCGCTACCGGGAAATCCGCTCCGGCGGCTCCACCATCACCATGCAGGTCGCGCGCAACTTCTTCCTCAGCCGGGACCAGCGCTTTCTGCGCAAATTCAACGAGATTGTCCTGGCAATCCAGATCGAGCGGGTGCTCAGCAAGCAAGAGATTCTCGAGCTGTACCTGAACAAGATCTATCTGGGCCACCGGGCCTACGGCGCCGAAGCCGCCGCCCAGGTCTACTACGGCAAATCTGTGGGGGAGCTCGATATCGCCCAGCAGGCCATGATCGCCGGCCTGCCCAAGGCCCCTTCCGCCTATAACCCGATCACCAATCCGGAACGGGCGCGAGTGCGACGCAACTGGATCTTGTTTCGAATGGAAGAAACCGGCGCCCTCACCCCTGAGGCGCGCAAGGCAGCCCAGGCAGAACCGGTCAGTGCCCGTTTCCATGCTGCCCGCCCCGAGGTAGATGCCGCCTACGTGGGCGAAATGGTCCGCCTGCAGGCGGCCAAACTGGTGGAACAGGATATTTTTACCGACGGCATTCGCATCATCACCACCATCGACAGCAAGCGCCAGGCCGCGGCGGTACAGGCACTGCGAACCGGGCTGCACAGTTACGATGAACGCCATGGTTATCGTGGCCCGGTAGCGCAGCGAGACATCAGCGAAGCCCCGGCATTGCCGGCCATCGACGTGTCTGACAGTGAACAGCCACCGACGGAAGAGAGCGAACTGCCTGCGCAGGCAGAAAAAGCGGAAATCGAGAAAACCATTACCGGGCTGGACCCGAAAGTGGCCCGCTGGGTAAAGATGATCCGCGACCAGCAACGAATTGGCCCCCTGCAACCGGTCATCGTCACCCGCGTGGGCGACCAGGATGCAGACATCCTGTTCCGCGATGGCAAGCGCGCCCAACTGGCCTGGGATGATATCCGCTGGGCCCGCCCCCAGCTCAGCAACAAATATGTCGGCGAAGAGCCTCAGAAAGCCGCCGACGTACTGACCCGGGGCGACATCATCCGCGTCCGCCCGGTGGGCCCGGACGATAACCGCCGCTGGCGCCTGGCCCAGTTGCCCGCCGCGCAATCCGCCCTGGCCTCACTGTACCCGGCCACCGGTGCCGTGGCCGCCATGCAGGGTGGCTACAGCTTTTCGGCTTCCAACTTCAATCGGGCCGTGCAAAGTGAGCGCCAGGCCGGCTCCGTATTCAAACCCTTCATCTATACCTCGGCCATGGAGAACGGCTTCACCCCTGCCTCCATCATCAATGACGCGCCCGTGGTGTTCGATGACGACAAGCTGGAAACCGCCTGGCGCCCCACTGGTGCCAGCGGCAAGTTCTACGGCCCCACCCGCATGCGCGAGGCCCTGTATCGCTCCCTGAACCTGGTCTCTATTCGCATTCTGCGTCAGATCGGCATCAGCCAGGCCATGGGCACCCTGAAACGCTTCGGCCTGCCCGCTGACGGCTTTCAGCGGGACCTGTCCCTGGCACTGGGTAGTGCCAGCGTCACCCCGATGGATATTGCCAACGCCTACAGCGTCTTCGCGAACGGTGGCTACCGGGTTACCCCCTGGGCCATTCAGCGCATTGAAAATGCGGATGGCGACATCCTCTGGCAGGCAGCGGACGTCATTCTCTGCGAGCCACCTTGCCTACCGCCCCTCAAACTGGAAGACGACATCCCGGAGCTGGCGTCGGCACCGCAACCATCAACGCAGAACGACAATGACAGCGACGGCGAACCGGTCACACCGATACAGCCAGAACCGGTCATGGCCCCACGGGTACTGGATCCACGCGTAGCCTGGCTGATGAATTCCATGCTCCAGGATGTGATTCGGGTTGGCACCGGCAACAAGGCCCGCGCCCTGGGGCGTGATGACCTGGCTGGCAAGACCGGCACCACCAACGACCAGGTCGATGCCTGGTTCTCCGGCTATGCGCCAGACCTGGTGGCCACCGTCTGGGTGGGCTTTGACAACCCGGCCAACCTGGGCTGGGGCGAATACGGTGGCAAGGCGGCCCTGCCGATCTGGATCGACTACATGGGCCCGGCCCTGCAAGGGGTTCCGGAACGTCAACTGGAGCAACCCTCCGGCATCGCCACCGTGCGGATCGATCCCGACAGCGGCCTGCTGGCGCGCCCGGATAACCCCAATGCCATCCGCGAGTACTTTATTGAGGACCAGGTGCCGGAAATGGAACCCCAGCGCGGCCCCGGCGGCAGCAACAGCGCACCGGAACAGATATTTTGACGCCTGATGCCTGACGCTGATCACTGTAAGGACCGCTTTTTCGCGTCAAGCATCAGGCCTGGCAGGCCCATAAAAAAACCGCCTTTCGGCGGTTTTTTTCGTCTTGCGTCAGGCGCTTCGCATCAAGCGCGCCCCATCACAACTCCGGGAAAATCTCATCCAGTGAGTTCAACGGATAATGAGAGGGGTAGCCCTTGCGAGCCACACCACAATCCACCGCCGCACGAGCCACCGCCGAGGACACACGGCCCAGCAGACGAGGATCATTGGGCTTGGGGATGATGTAGTCCGCGCCAAAGGTCAGCGGCTCACCGCCATAGGCGTCCAGCACTTCCTGAGGCGGCGCTTCACGCACCAGCTCGGCAATGGCGTGCACCGCAGCGATCTTCATTTCCTCGGTGATCGAGGTGGAGCGCACGTCCAGCGCACCACGGAACATGTACGGGAAACACAGCACATTGTTCACCTGGTTGGGAAAATCGGACCGCCCGGTAGCCACGATCGCATCCGGGCGCGCCGCCTTGGCCACCTCCGGGCGAATTTCCGGATCCGGGTTTGCCAGGGCAAAGATGATCGGCCGAGGGGCCATCTTCTTGACCATTTCCGGGGTCAGCATGTCCGGCCCGGACACACCGATGAACACGTCCGCATCTTCCACCGCATCGTTCAGGGTGCGCTTGTCGGTATCGTTGGCCAGCGCCGCCTTGTACTGGTTGAGATCATCGCGACGGCTGTGAATCACGCCCTTGCGATCCAGCACCAGGATATTTTCCTTGCGCGCACCCATCTCGATCAGCAGCCGCACCGATGCCACGCCCGCGGCGCCGGCACCCACACAGACCACCTTAATGTCTTCGATACGCTTTTTCTGGATTTCCAGCGCATTGATCAGACCGGCACCCACCACGATGGCGGTGCCGTGCTGGTCATCGTGGAAGACCGGCACATCGCACTGCTCTTTAAGGATGCGCTCGATCTCGAAACACTCCGGCGCCCGGATATCTTCCAGGTTGATACCGCCAAAGGTGCGATGGATACGCACCACAGTGTCGATAAAGGCCTGGGAGTCTTCCGCGTCCACTTCGATATCAAACACATCGATACCGGCAAACAGCTTGAACAGAATCCCCTTACCTTCCATCACCGGCTTGGACGCCAGCGCACCCAGATTGCCCAGACCCAGGATGGCGGTGCCATCACTGATCACGGCGACCAGATTGCCCTTGGCGGTAAAGCGGTAGGCCAGCTCCGGCTCCCGGGCGATCTCGCGCACCGGTTCCGCCACACCCGGACTATAGGCCAGGCTCAGATCACGGCTGGTTGCCGCCGGCTTGGTTACCTCAACGCTGATTTTCCCTGGCCGCGGTTTGGCGTGGTATTCCAGGGCCGCCGTTCTCAAATCCTCAGACATGCTGGTCTCCGCTGGTCCCTAGTCGGGCTAAACTGTCAGGCTAAACACTGTGT
>UEXM01000540.1_pt2 | contig 29621 bp, 32 predicted proteins | sample 1796661 | NCBI WGS metagenome assembly UEXM01 (sample SAMEA4772469, study PRJEB27181) | metagenome
TATATGTAGTAGAAGCTCTTTGAGCTGCAAACATTGTAGAGCCTATTGCGCCGCCTGAGATCGCTCCTGTTCCAGCAGCTTGTATTACCCTTGCGGCAGCCTCTGATGGACTTATGTATTCCCCCTTTATGGAGGCGTCAGCCATGATGGTTAAGTATTCTGTGGTTGCTTCTTGACCCGCCTCAATACCAAATCCTTTGCCTCCTGCGTTTAAAGCTCCTTGAAAAAACCTGTCTAAAGCTATCTTAGACCCACCCTTAGATATGCTCTTGGTTATAGCTAAAAGAGCGTGAGCACCAAAAGCCTCTGGAGCACCCTCAGCTAAACCAACAGCAAAAGAGTACCCTAATCTTTGGCCTGTTCCTTTTTCCACGTCTACCCTCTGGCCGTCTACAGTCATGTAGCTGCCTTCTTCGTCTGACATTATGTTAGGCCCTTCAAGGGATGTGTACGCGCCCTGTATCTTAAGAGACATGTTTGCTCCATCTACAGTCCTAGTGTCTAGTTTTTTACCGTTAACCGAAAATTCGTCAAAGCTTGAGTCCAGTTTAGATTCTTGATACGCTTGCGCTCCAGCAAGGTAGGTCATAGCACCAACGCTGGCAGTAGGGCTTCTTGTTACCGCTCCAACCCCAAGGGCCGCTAAAGTAAACGGAAGGCTCTCTATGGCGCTTCCGACCATTGAGTCAATGTAGTCGAACAGTTTATCGCCCTCCAAGTTTCCAAACTTATAGTCTTCAATTAGGTTAGAGGAGTATTGTGTCTTTTCAGATCTTAAAGCTTCTTTTCTTAATCTCTGTCCAGCCATGAAATCTCTCAATGACTCTTCAGCTCCAGGTACTTGAGCTAATTCAGCTAACCCGCCGACTCCAGAAGCAACAAGAGTAAGGGCGGACTCCAACATTAGAAACATATCAATAGACCTATCCTTTGCCGTGCCTGAAGGCTCTCCAAAAACGCCGTCATCATCAATATCAACTGGAACACCACCTTTAAACAAGTCTTCCTCAATAGATCTGACCTTTTCCACCCAAGCCTTTTGCTTTTCTGATGGTGTGTTTATCAACCCTGCAAAATCTTTGAAGCCGCCTTCATTAGGTCTTGTAGCTTCTTGTTTTTCTGGACTAGGGTTTGCGGACCTGTAGGCAGCCTCAAGAGCCATCCTTCTTTCCCTTGCTATAGCGGTCTGCTGGTCATCAGCCATTTTAGCCATCATAGACGAAAGAGCTTCTTCATCCCCAAGGCGTTTTAGCCTAGCCGACTGACCCCCCATCATCATGTAAGAGGGAGCCCCAGGCATTGGCGTGTCGTCTTGGTAATTGTTCTCCTCTAGCCTATCTTTAATCTTTTTTAGCTTAGAAGCATCTTTACTTCTTAAATCAATATACCCTTGATCCTCATTGACAGCTTTAAATAGCTTTTCATCAGTTAAAGCGTCAAACAGAAACCTAGTGTCTTTAGGGTTTTGTTGATGAGCTTTGAATAGCGTTTCATATATATCCCTCTCTTGTGGACTAGCCTCTGATTCTAGCATCAATGCCTTTGCAGCCGCTCTTGCGTTACCCATGTATTCGAGGGATGTTGCGGCTGGGCCCTCCATCATGGATTTGTATCGCTCGTAAGAATCTTTCCCTCTACCAAAAGCAACAACTCTTTTCTTGTCTGTTTTTACAGGACCCCCAAAAAAAGACTTTTCATCCTCACTAAGAGGCACGTCATTAACTAAAACATCAGAAGGAATATCTGCCTGAATCTCTTTAACAGATGGCTTTACAAACATCTCTCCTTCTGGAGCAACTTCAACCTTTCCGTCCTGAAGGATTTTCTTTTGAAGGATTGTTTTACCCTGATACCAGTCAAGTACGTCAGCGTTTGGGCTAGGAGATACAGACCCCGATAAAGAGTCTACCGATGCTAACCCCGTATCTACTAGGCTTGGATCGGGTTTTTTTTTTTGATTCCTGGCCTTTGAGACTTGATCACTATTAAAGCCAAGGCTGTATAGGTTGATGTCGTCCGCTCCCTGATCAATTAATTCATTGAGATCTGGAGACGATGGAGTTGGTCCTGAATTCATAAAGCTAATTTACAAAATTATTGACTTAGCTCCGCCTGGAGCTTATTATAGTCCACACCACCCATGTCTTCCACCGCTTTCCTTACCTTCTTTTCAAACTCTGGGTTTGTTCCTTTAGATAAAGCGATAAGACCGACGTAATAGGCTGCTTGATCAAACCCATCTAGACCGTCATAAAACTCCTGAACCGCTCCAGACTCTGTATCGGTTAAAAGCTTGCCACCAATCGCTTGCAATGCTTCTGTGTGGTTGTCGTCACCCAACTGAAGTACAGTCCCTCTGGAGTCAACGCCTGGCTTTGTAACAGGGTCAATACCAGCCTCAGGAACACCTTCGGTTACAATAGTGTTAAACTTCCCGCTTACCTTTAAATAAAGGTCCCCGTTGTCAGAGAAAGAAGCGTTTTTAATAGTTACCCGACTGCCCGCATCCGTAATCCCAGGAAAAAATGCTGGCGCTTCGATTTGAACACCAGAAGGCATTTGAGCCACTCCAGTCATGAATTCAATCTGGCTATCAATAGACCCCTCCCCCATCATAAACATACTCTTCGCCTCCTCAAGCATAATAGGGTTTTGAGTCTTTACATCAAATCCTTCGCTTTCTGCGATTTCCTCCCCAGTCGCTTCGCTAGATCCAGTCTTCTTGGCTGGCTCGCTAGAAACCAAGTCTGTCATTCTTTTTGTCCAGTCTTCTTTAAAGCCGTTAACCGCCTCCGCTATTTCGGACTCCTCTGCAAGAACCTGGCTAACAGGTATCTTCTCGTTTAAAGCGTGTTGAGATATAGCGGTCATAAATATAGGGTCAGATGTAGGCTCCTCTCCTTCAAGGTGAGTCTCAAAGAAGTTCTCAAGCCTAGCTGTATTTGTAGCGTATCCTGGAACCCTCTTAGAACCCTTGTCATTTAGCGTTTGTTCAGAAAAAAGCTCGTCAACAGTTTGGTTATAGTTAAGTTTAGGCTGGCTGATAAACCGCTGACCTGTCGTTTCTAACTGACCCCTTGTCCACTCCTCGGCTGGCAAAGACTGACCCGACTTGGTGTCTCGAACCATTAGCGTGTAGTTCTCGTCAATAAACCCCTCAAAACGCCCTGGGGTGTTTAGCTCTGACATGTTGTTTTGAAACGTTACATCATCATAAGCTTCTACCATTCCAGGCTGTCCTGTGATTGCCCTTCCTGCTTGAGTTGTAAGGTTGAGCCCTTTGGCTATGTTTTTTCCGTGAACGCTCTCAAGCTGTGTTGCAAAGGCGTCTATTTGTTTAGACATAGACACAGCATAGTCCATTCCTTTCGCTTCAATTATATCTCCATAGCCTGAAGAGAACTGATCAACCATGCCTAGAATAGGGTCTGAGTGAGACCTAAATAAACCCCCGTCGTTAATCGGAAGGTCATTGAGCATTTTTTGCTCTGCGGTTCTTTGAGCCTCTTGTGCTTTCCTTTGATTCTCTATAACCTTAGCATACTGCTTCATCTGCTCCTTTTGGAGATCGCCCTGAGCCTTGGCCTCTGCTACCTGAACAGCCTGCTGCTGCTTCTGCAATAGCGTGTCTTTAGCTACGCGCTCTCCTTGAAGGCCGATAAAGTCGCTGACTGCTTGACCTGCAATATTCCCTTGAGGATAAAAACTCTGTGTTGATTTGCTTTCAGCCATTACTTTCTGTTTTTTGCTTCCTCTCTAAACCTCTTAGTAAGAGACAAGTACCACTTAGATAGTGGGTTATTAGGGTCATTCTTAGCTAGTCTAATTCCTTTCTCTGTGTCGTCTGAGTTAACGATCATCTCAGCACTTTCCACCTTGCCTACCATCTTTCCTGTCTCAGAGTCTCTCATATCAATATCAACTCCGTCATGGTCGTATCCTTCTGGGGTGACCACAGCACCGCCTTCTTCTAGCACTCTAGGGCCTGTGTTTCTAAATAGTTGGCTAAAACTAAACGGGTCACCGTCTACGAGGGGGACATTCCCAGCAGCTGTCGTGTAAGCACCCATTGGGTTTAATTCGTTTTCATCTACCAGCTGCATCAAAGTTTCCAAACCTTCCTGTCTGTTATATTTAGGGTCAACCATAATCGACCTGTTTTCAGGAAGAATAGAATCAATAGATGTAGGCGAAGCGGTCAAAAGACCTCTTTCGTCACTGGCCCCAGATTCAATCTCTCCAGCAGATCTTGGTGTTATTTCTTCGAGATCATCAGGCCGTTCTTCTTCTTGCCTTGATGGTATAAGCCCAACGCTATCTCCCAGTATAGAGCCTAGAGTACTAAGACCCTTCATGTTTAGCCTGTTCTTAGCTGCCTCCGCTCCAGCAACTCGCTCTTCTTGCATTCTATCCTGTATCAGGTTAGAACGATCAATAGCTGAGTTTCTTGCGTCTAGCATTTGATTGCCTCGCATGGCCTGGGCGTTGATAGCATTTCGTTGTCTGGCGTCTGACTCTGAGATCTTAGCGGAACCTGTAGCTAGCTTATCCAGTAGTTGGTTTACATTTCTAGGGTTGTTTGCCAGAGCCTGCTGTACGCCCCTTTCTAGCCCCTCCTGAGCTACAGATGTCTGTGTAGTGTTACCAGCTCTGTTCAGGTTTTGAAGAGCAGCATCCATCTGCAAACGATCTTGCTTGATCGGCTCTTGATTCCTAAGTCTATCTACCTCGTTCTTGATATTCTTCTTTCCTTGAAAATATCCAAAAACCTCAGGGAGGTACTTTATCAGTTCTATTGCTTTCTCGGCCATTGTGCAAATATAGTTATTGTTGCCCTAAAGGGTGATGTAGTTTAGAGCTTGTGATGTGCGTGTTTACGCAATATAACTCATGTGGTGTGGTTAGGCTGTTGGTTAGCTCTATTTCTGCCCAATTTCCTCTCATTGTATCCTTAACGTCTTGCTCAAAGTAAATCTGCTTACCTGTTGCGCCGTCGTTCCCTGGCGCTATCAACAGTGTTATAGTGCCTGATGACTGGTCATAAGAATCAACAGCCCCAAATGCCGTGTAAAGCCCGTTGTCTAGAAAGTAAACCGCTTGTCCCGTGATTTGACTGCCGAGCTTGTTAAACCTAGGGTAATCACTCATAGTACACACCTTCAGAGTCCTGCTAGCGAGGGTTCCTAAATAGGTGTATTTTGTCGATGTGTCTCTAGGGAAAGCAGAGTAGAAAGAACCTTCTTTTTCAGCGAATGTCACAGGAATGTCTGACGTCTGGCCCAGGTTTGTTGTGATCCCAGAGGTTATTGAATAACCGCTACCGCTACCCTCGTAAGAGACAGCATTGAAAACCTTAACCTCAGATGGAGACATCTTTGAAATAACCTTAACGGAAGTAGGGTAAGCTGTTCCGTAGAAGGTGTTCATCGTGGTTGACTTGTGGTTATTGAACAGGTAAGACTGCGTGTCATCAGCGTTCTGATACCAAAAACCAGATAAAAGCTTGTTGTCTATAGAGCAGTAGTTTGACGGCTTAAAGTCATATCTGCTGATCCACCTCTTGTCTGATATAGAATAACCTATAGTGACCCCAGCGTAAGTTGTGCTGGACCCGCTAACCTTAGGTTCTATAGTTAATAAATACAAGTTTTCGTCTGGGTCATACCCACTTATAATTCTACCCCCCGATCCAGTAGCAACCTCCATGTTATTTATCTCAGTCTCAAGGAACGAACTCATCTCTATGTCTGAAATAGAAATCATGTTTGTCCCGCTCGCCATCATAGACTTCTGTCTAGATTTATCTACAAAGAACACCATTCCGTCTCTAACTAGAGCAGACGATTGGTCCGAACCTATGCCAAAGTCTCCGTTTGCTTCCTTGTGTGTTCCTAGCACACTCGCGTTTGCCGTGATTGCAGAAGAGCCGTCAGCATACTCGATAATGTTTCTCTTTACAGGAATGTAAGACAGCTTATTCTCTTGTATAGCCACAAGACCTTGATTGTACTCGTTTATGTAGTTTACACTACCAAAAGACCTAGGCATGTCTTTAAAAGAGTTAGACCCTGGGTTAAAGCTTGAGAACGTTATACTTTCAAGTTGGTCTACAAACTCATCGCTGTAGACAATTCTGTTGGGGTAGTTTATCGTTGCAGCTTTATCATACTTTACGTGAGCCCTTCCTTTACTCCAGCACCTGCTAGGAACGTAGTCTGAAGCATCCATAGACTCTATGATTCTAGCGTCGAAATCAAAGTCCTCAATATTTGTGACCGACCAGGAGGTGTCGGATCCATATACGTTAGGGGTGACCACACTTCTCAGCCCCATATAGACGCTGCCCTCAGTTAACGGTATTGGGTCTCCATCGTTGTGTTTATTGTTACTAGGAGCTGATAGATTTCTAACCCCGTATATAGCCCTTGATTCCGCTATCTCATAAAATATCTCAGTAGGTGGATCTTTTCTTGGAGTCAATACCTCAACCAAGCATTCGTGATCCCAATAATTATTAGTTTCTTCTGGAACAAAGTTTGTAATGTCTTGACCGTCCTGCGTAGACACGGCTAAGAACTTACCAACCTTATTAGTGTGAACGACGCCAGAGGGCGTGCTAAGATCGACATTAGTGGTAAACACCTCTATCCCATTTACGTTTAGGATCTTGGAATCAGATCCAGCAAAGTAAGTTTCCGTAGTGTCTGAAGTCTGATTTCGGTAATTTATTATCCTAAGCTTATCTCCTGGGGTGTAGACGTAATCCTTTAAGGATCCTTTTTCCTGCTGTTTAGTTAGGGTGTTAAGGCTTAGGTAAATTTTATCGGTTTCGGTTGTGAAAGAACCACCCGTAATACCATCTACCTTTTTGTGAAAGCCTCCCCCAACAACAAAAGTTTCAAACTTTTCCCAACTGCCCATGTCAGAATAAACTATCTGATAGGATGCAGCCCAGTCTGGAGGCTGAGACGTAAAGTCAACAGAGATCGTGCAAGGCCCGTTTTTACTGCCTCTTGCGCTGTCCCCAAATGGTTTTACATAAACATCACCTATTTCGTTTACATTTCCACACCTCCCAAATTCATCGAAGTAAACAACCCCAAATTTATGAGTGCTACCAGCCTTAAAGGTTCGTCTAGCAAACGACTGAAAGGCAATCATTTCGTATGACTTAGCTCCGTCGTTTTGATTGGTTATCGTTAAGGGATTTCCAGAGGCGGTGAAGTCATATAGAAACCAAAAGTCAAATACTGAGGCAAGGGGAAATCCAGCTAGCGTTCTTTTAGGTGCGGTAACAGAATTAGAAAAAAAGATGACCTCCGACATGCCTTCACAAGAGCCAGCAACTCCTTGAGCGTTGCTATTAAACGGTCTCAAAGTTGTTTTTTGAGATGAAGCCCCAAAGCCTGAATCCACACCGCTATACAAATCTCCTTGAGGTAACTCATAGTTCCAAGTCCTAGGAGAAGCTTTTATGTAGTCTCCATCAGCAGTGCAGCTAAATGAAAGGTCAAAATCAAGCTCTTTTGAAAGAAACTGGTACTGAAAGTCTCCTCCAGTTGAAGCCCTTAAGAACCAAGTCACAAGGTCTGTGTTAGACGAATAGCTATATCTAGCAACTTGATCACTTAAAGCAATACTTAATTTTGCTATAACATCAGCTCTAGATATTGCCTCTTCTACAAATACACTAGCCTCAAACCCTCTGTAACTCAGACCCTCGTGAGATATATCACACATAATAGCCCCCATAGCGTGGCCTGGAGATGACTCACTACCTAGATCACCAGTGCTTGTTATGCTTTGGCTGTCTTCAGCCTCACCGACTTTAAGTGAGGTAACCCCCCCAGAGTCTAAGTTAAACGAAACATTATATAGCTCATTGTCTGCGGGGGTGGATCCGCCCCCAGCATCATAGTAACCCCAGTTCCAAAAAGAGGTTGGCTTATATTCAAAAAATATTCTTACCGTAGTGTTTGCTGGTACTGTAGAGTCAAGAGAGGTTAAATCTATTTTTAAAGCTCCGCTCTCGTTGTCATAAGCAGCAACATTTTCGGCGTGAAGAATTAATGCGGTAGAGTTGTCGGAATCTACAAATGAAGAAGATGGAGTGTCCTCATAATCAACTGATAGAGTTGCAGTTACAGGAACGTTTGGGTATCCAGAAGTTGGGGAGGAAAGCATTAGCCTGTTCCCCGATATTGCTTGACCAACAGCCTTATGAGGAACATCGTCGAAAACCTTGTCGGTAACTGCTCCGCTTTCATACAGGTATAGACCGTCGTTATAGAACTTATATATTCCAGACGCAGAACTGTATATAGTGTTTGAGTTTTTACTTAAGTCTGAATTAGGGTCAAACTCATCGACAATAAAAAACGGATTCGTATTTACTGTTCTCGAAAGAATCCTAATCTTTGAAACTTCTTTTTTATAAGGGTTTAAAGATCCGTTAACCCACCTGGTGTTTACTAGTGCTACATTCTCTTCAGTTATAGTTCCAGCAACATCTGAGTCTACGATACCTTGTAAGCCCATGTACTTTGGGTAAACAACTTTTGAGTGAGGAGACAAAGCGCTGCTTTCTCCGTCCTTGTACACATACTGAATAGCAAACTGAAGAACCGTTCCGTACAGGTTGTTTGTTGTTCTTCCAGACTCCGTAGCGAGAGTTACCGTGGGAGGAAATAAGCTCGGAGTTTTAATTAGCGATATAGCATGCTCAAGCTCTCCCAATGAATAAGATGAAAGATCTGCTGAGCGGTCTACATTTATCCTTCTTGGTGGATTTACGTTATCCGTAAAATACAATATAGCTTCTTCGGTAGAGTTTTTCCTAAAGTCACCGTTAATAATATCAGCCTTTACAAATCCAAACTTATCAAAACCTAAAATAGAATCAACAAGGATGGCCCTGTAGGTATCGTTTGATGCATCATACTCGTAAATACCGTGGTTTGAAGCGGAGGTAGACCAAACAAAAAAGTAAACCTTGTTCTTAGCGTCATTAGCTACACTGCCTACAACCCTTGATTCCTCGTTTGGTATCTGATCATCTGTAGTTGCAGCAGATCCAGGGACGGTTCCTTTAGTGTTTTTTACAACACCTCCAGACGTCTCCCCGTCAGTAGACATAGTAACGTTTCTAGCATCAAGCATGTCGCCTTCAGCAAAGAACCTTTCATCTTTGTCCTTGGCTAGACCTCTAAGTTTTATTTTATCAATCGCCATTAGAACTTAGGTGACTGTTTGAAATTCTTTCTGATTGTCTTTAACGCTTCCTCTTTAGTGAAGGACTTCATTCTTGAGTTTGCTTTTCTTCTTTCGTTGTAGTATTCTGTACGTGCTCTTGCTTTTTCGTTAGCAGGGACCGAAGACTTTCTTTCGATGATCTTGTAGTACATATAAGCCATCAAAGCTTCTTCCACGTAAACGTGAACGTCTGGGTTCTTAGATCTAGCCTCGTCAGCCACATACTCGATTACAACCTCGCTAAAAGACTGAGAGCCTCCAAGCTCAATTCTGTTCTGGTCAAAGTTTACTCTAAACTGGCCGTAATACTGTCCCCCTCCGACTCCGTAGATAGCTCCCGCTCCTCCGTACACGTAATTCCTGAATACGCTTGAATTAAGCCCCTGTGAGACATCATCCTGGCTTCCAGGTGATCCACCCCCAGTGGCTGTCTTTGAGTCTATTCTGTCGTGTATTCCGTCACTATCATCATCCGCCGCCTCAGCCTGGGTTCCTACCTTAACGCCCAGGTGGTTAGAGTAAGCTTGAGATTGATTAATGTTTTTGTTCTCGCCCAACACGTAAACAATTCCGTCAGCGCCGACCACTCCCACTTTACTCCAATCCACGTAGTCGTCTGGAAGCTCAACGGTATTGTTAGCTGTGTTAACCGACAGCTTTAAAGACTTGATCTTTCGAGACATATCAAACCCAATCTCTCTTAGCCCTCTAAGAGCGTGAGTTCGAATCTGAGTGTCAGAAGCCTGGTTAGCAAAGTCATCCTCACCCATTGTGATTATGAAGTCGCTAATAACTTGCGATAAGGGTACTGTATTTCTAGCCATCAGAATGTCTCAGCTTGTTTTCTTGTTTGCATCTCCTGACCCGTATAGGCCACGATTTGTTGGTCCCTAAGGTTAAGACCTATCATCTTTCCGATTTCATAAACGAGATCAGACGTGTAGTGAGAAGGGAGGTCAAAGTCAATCAATCCAGCTCCATTAGCGTTTACAGATGGCATATCAGTTGTTCTGGCTCCAGTAGTCTTGTTTCTTCCCTCTGGCTGCTTGTAGTACCTAACGTCAATCTTTCTTATAGATGTAGGAAAAACCTGAATGTCTTCAGATATTAAAGCAACTGGAAAGTCCTCTGTAGGTGCGCTAAGGTTATTCAATAAAATCCTTTCAATCTTTTCCTCGTCATAGCAGACCTCTACTGGAACCTTAGTGGAAATATCAAGTAGGATATCTCCAGCGGTATATATGCCCACGATCCTAGCGAGGTCGTCAGGCTTAGTAAACCCGTCTCCCGACTTAGAGAGCGTTGACTTCTTAGAAAAGAAAGCCAGATCTTCTTGTACTCTTTTAGTTCTTGACTTGTCTCGTCCTGGGTTGAACCCAGCCTTAGACATCCTCATTGAATCTTTGAGCTCGTCAAACAATGAGTTGAATATATTTAGTTGGGCAATCTCGGCAAAGCGAGAAAATTCTGAGTCGCTAATAAAGCCCTGCTGATCCTTATTTGTAAGGTTCTTCAAGGTATCATAAACAACTGTTGAGCTAGCCCCGTATGCTTGTGCCATGAGACAAATATACGAAAAAGAAAAAGCCCCCTTTCGGAGGCTCTTTCGCGTATATAATAGATTCCCTTAGGTTAGCTGACGCTCAATCTCGTTAAGGACTACAGAACCTGTCTCGGTCATGCAATACCTGACGAAGATGTCGGCTGGGTCTTTACCTTCTGGAACGGCAATAATATGTTTGTTTGTGTCCGTCCATACGATGTGACCACCTTTATGAGAAATTAGATTATAATTCATAGCCTTCTTTACCTTGGCCTTAGCCTCAATGACTGGGTTGTCGAAAGCTTCGATAAATGATTTAGGGTTCTTTTTAGCAAACACCAGGAGGTCGTGTCTTACTTCATCAACCATCCGATCCGTGTTAATCGCAAAGGCTGTTGCTACTGACATGATTTCGTCGATTGGTTTACTGCGAATCAAATTAACAGCATCTGCGTACAAGAAGTCTTCTTTTAGCTCCTCCTTCGCAACCGCCGCATGATCCACCTTGTAAAAAACGTCACCGCCATTTTCCTTATTGTCTGGGTGAAGATCAAGAAAGTTTTTTAGGTTTTGGTCTTTTTCGTTAACGAATAGCCTGCCCTCTCTAAAAACAATACTACCTTTTAGTGATTGGTCGTTTTGCTCATCTCTAAGTATGCTTGGTTCGTTAGGGCAATACCTCAAAGATATTTGTTGTTTTTTTGTTTTGTCATAGTGCATTACTTCGGATTTCCCTAGCATGTACACTATTCCGCCCTTCCCTAGTATTTTATACTCGGAAGGAACCTTGACGCCTCCTTTAAACTTAGATAAGTCTACTTTTTTTTCTGCAATAATTGCAGGTTCCGCCGCTTTTGCTGGGCGTCCGCGTTTAGCTGTATTAGCCATTTTTTTTGATTTTAAATTAAATTAAGAAGAGTATAGAAAGGAGGAGCCGAATTGCCCCTCCTTCTATACATGTTATATCACTTGAACAAGAAGTGCTGGTTTGCACCTCGAACGCACAAGTTACACTCAGAACGGTAGTTGAACTTAGCCAAGTCCTCTCCGCCAGTGTTGTAGCCGAGTACTCCGCCACCTTCTACCCAGTGCTCCATCTCTCTGCTGTAGTTGCCAGCAGACTTGTAGTTCATCTCCAACGAGTGGTGAGAAGCTCCAGTCTTAGCGTCTACGATTACAGATAAAGGAATCAACGCACCTTTTACATCAGAAGCCCCACCAGCAGTTGGGTCGTTCAACAACTTCCAGTCATGCTTGTGGAAAGTGTAACCACCACGAGTAAATGACTTAAAGCCCATAGCTACAGCCATGTCCTTATCGTTGTTAAAGGCACCATACGCAGCAGAAAGACCAATCCCTGTTCCGCCTAGTCCAGCAGTAGCAATCTGATTGTCGCAAGCAAGAGACAAAGCTCTGTTTAAGTACAACGCACTTTCAGATGGTGCTCCCTGCTTGTCAATCTCAATGATGACGTCATCGAACATATCAGCCGTAGTGAAAGAAGAAGCGAAAGGGTTGGCAGCGATACCACCGCGATCCTTTACAGCAGCTACATAACCTTCAGACCCTGGTACATTGCCTCCGTAAGCGCCACCCGAAGCTGCGTTCTTCTGGCCGAAGACCAACATACCTTCACGCATGTTCATGAACTTTCGTCGAGCATCGAGCTCACCCTTCAGGTACCACATGTTCTGACCGCCCACGTTTACCCAACCGATGTTAGAGGCCTGAGATCCACTTACATGGAAGCTCTCCTTTACAATAGTGAATGGGTTTGCATAGCGAGTCAAACGAGGAGAAAACGGCTCGGAAGGCTGGTCTGTACCTTGTGGGTAAGCGTTACCAATTACGCTCCAAGTGCCGTCAGGAATGGTTTCGGCAGTTCCACCGTCAACCATGTCGTGACCAGTTACAGTTGAGCCAACCGTGACTACAACAAATCGATTTGCCCCCTTCAAGAGTACATCGTACTTTCTAACACCTGCGGTGTTGTCGAGGGTATCGGCGGTGGCTCCTGTGTTAGCTGGGTCTACCCCGTTTACTTCAGTTACGACACCTGAAGCGATCTTTACAGTACGTCCGAGTCTTCCTTCTTCGTACCAAATTGTTTCATCCGAAGAACCTAAGTTCTTCTTAGCTCCAATTACTTCTACGAGACCGCTTAAGCCTTGGTCTCCATAGGCTGAGACGTAGATATCTCTAACGTCATCTTTTGTTCCGTCTACCAAGTCTCCGAGTGAGACATAGGTTTGTGGTGACTGGTTGTACCCTAAGGGTCCGTTTCCTGTACCAGCACCTTGTGCTTGAGTTAAAGCCATAATATATAGTTATCTAATTTTTAAAACATACCTCCGTTTGGCCGCAGAATTTGTCTGAGCTGTTGGGCGAGGTTGTCCCCATCTGGTTGTGATGGTTGATTAGGTGATGTAGGTGAAACGTTTGCGGCTTTTTCCACAACGCCTCGCTGTCCATCTGACAAGCCTTGACTGTACACATTGCTAACAATGCTTTCTACATTGTCGATTACAGCTCTGTGCATGTTAAGCATGTCATAATCCCAAACACCATCGTCATTAATATATGGATCAAAAAACTCGTCTAAACGAGAGTTCTTATCCGCTAACTGACCCTTGTACTCTGAAGTGAGACCGAACGTAAATGTTTTGTCATTTCCAAGATTGAACTCAATCCCTTCCATTGCATCTAGTTCAGACTTCATTCCAGAAATCCAGTTGTCATCAATGATGGAGCTGTTATCGTTCTCCTGCTTTACTGGGGCTTGATACTCTGATCTAAGAGATTCAATGCCTTTTCTAGCTTCCTCCGAGTCTAGCTTCATCTGGAGCTTAGAAAGTGTAACCTCTTGCTCTGTGTTTAAATCAGGGTCGAGTTTATACTTGCTAGACACTAGAACCTGAATTTCTTGCTGAGATAGATTTGGATAGTCCGATGCCATTTTTACCTGGATCGCAGTCATGTCATCCATTTCGGATGGGTTCATGGACTGATAAACAAACCAATCTCTAGGGTCTCTTCCTGTCTTTTCGACAAAATCTGAGATTACAGAAATCCTTTCGTCTAGAGCCTTTTGCTCCGTCTGTTGTGCCTGAAAGTCATCAATGGACTTAATCTCCCTACCAAGCCTTTCGCTTAGGTAATTGAAGACCGCTCCTTCGAGTTCTTCCTGACTATATTGATCTTGAGATACGGGCTGATCAGGCTGTACCTCATTCACGTTTTCTTGTTGTGGCTCTTGCGTCTCTTCCTGAGCGATAGGCTGTTGTGCTTGCGCTACCTCTTCGTCTGAAACAAACGTAAATGAACTCTCTTGTGTTTGCGGCGTAGATTCAACCGTTGTTGTTTCCTGCTGCTCTACCTGAGGCTCTTGAGCTTCGATGTTATTCTCCTCCATTATAATTTAATTTAAGTGCAAATATATAAACTATTTATTAGTAGTCATTTAGACTTCCAAGAAACTCGTTTAGTGCTTTTTTTAGATCTCATGCCCTTTGAGGTACACTGAGACAGCGTAGGACGACAGGCGGGGTAACCTGTTCCTCTTTTTGATCCAGCCTTCTTTCTTCCGCATGGGACGAACTTACCAGATCTTTTAGAGGCTTTACAGTCAACCCAGCCCTTCCCTTTGTTTCGGCTGAACCACTTCTTTAAACCCTCCTTCTTCATTTCTTCTTAGACTTTTTACCCCAGCTGCTTGCACCTACTTTTCGGCACTTAACTAGAGCTCCAGACGCATACGCAGAAGGCCACACCCTGTAGCGTGACTTAACCTTGTGGTAGCAAGCGTCTTTCTTCACAACCTTAGCCATGACTAGCAATCTTAAATTTTGCTTCCTTAACGGCTCCAGGATGAGGAGCGTAGTCTCCTTTCATGAGGAAATACCTACCGCCTTGTTCCATCCAATGAAACCCAGCAGGGGCAGGGACAGACTTAGTGGCTGAGCTTACTTTTAGTTTCCCTCCTTTTTTGTACTTCTTAACTTGCATTAGCAGCGCCATTTACGAAGGGCTAAAGCCTTTCTTGTTGGTTTTCCGTTAGGCTTCTTCATAGGGCCTTTAACCCCTTTCATCCTAGCACAAAAAGATCTTCTGCGAGCAGCCCTCTTCCCCTTAGGTTTAGCCTCGGTAACAGCCATCTTAAGTTTGCTGCCAGTCTCCCTGTTGTATTTAGCAATACCAGCACGAGTAAGCCCTCCAGATCGAGACTTATGCTTACCCATCTTTAGACTAACTCTTTTCTTCTTCTTTACCTTAGGCATAAAGCAAAGATAATAAAAATAGAACAAGGCTTTTTAAGGCATCAAAGACGTTATCAGCGCTTTATCTGATTCTGATAGAACTCCTTGCTGGTCGTGACTAATCTGCATGGCGGTAGCAACAGCATCACAATACTCTACACCTGTTACGTGAAGAACAAAGCACATTGCGCTAGTTGCGTCTATAGCTGAGACAATTGATTTCTTAGTGTACATCAACCAAAGTTTAAGTAGGTGTTTTCCGCTGTTATTTGGAAGACCCCAAAATCAGTTTCTTCCCCCGAAAAATCGCCAGTATCACTCCCTTGTAATTTAAAGTGTGTGGCATCTGTTTGGGAGTGAAACTTAATCTTCGCGCTTTTAATTGTCGGAATGGTAGAATATGTTCCCGACTCCCATTTTATTTGCCACCAATTATTTGTAGAGTTCGACCCTAAAAGCCAAGCTAGGGAACTAGAATTATCTACAGCCTTGTATGCTGCATAAGTAGTACTGTACACATGACCTTGAGAGACCTCAATTCCAGTCTCTGAGGTGTTGCTGGTCATGTTTGTGGTGGGATATTCCGTACCACTTTGACCGATAGAAGTATAAAAACTTAAATCGGTAAGTGCTAATCTATTGCTGGAGTTTGACCCGTTTGAACTAACACCCCTAATCCGCAGGTATCTTTTTTGAATAAACGTAACGTCGTAAGTCCCTGTAACTGCTGCGCTTTGAATGTTGTCTCCAAACTCCTGAGCCTTTACGCTCACGGTTCTGGTTCCCGACGCTGCATTTGTATCACTAAAAGTCATGGTGGCACTCACAGAGTCGCTCCCAGTATCTAAGGTGTGGTCTACAATTGAGTCAGCAACTGTAGTTGTTCCTCCCACCGCCGCAGTCAAAGAATAGTTTGGGTTTGTGTATGCACTTGCGTGATTCGTTACGGTCACAGTCACTGATCCGAACACACCGCCACTAACAGAAATAGTGGGCGTAGTTGTAGCTGTACCACCACCACTACTTCCCTTTTCAATACCGTTTATCTTAGATATACTAGCCATTTCCGTTCCGTTGTATTTTAATACTGTTGACATATCATGAACCTATCTCTAAGTAAGTTGCTTCAGGATTAAAGTACATCACAGATGTTGTTACTGAATGGCCCATGACTCTCTTGAATTGACCTTGACCAGGAGATGTGTTTGTGATTTGAGCTTGAGTTCCTAAAAAACATTGTTGTGCGGCGGTTAAAGTAGTACCCGTGTTTACATACCCTTTAAGCAAAAAACCAGCATCCTCAGTAGTACCTAAAGCCATGCCAAGAAAAGCTTTGTTACCAGCCTCTACATTGCTTGCTGCATACTCCCAGCTACTGCCGTCATAATAGTAAACCCTTCCAGCTGTGGTTCCTGCGCCTGAGTCAATTCCAAAATAAGTAACCACAGAGCCGTGACCGTGGTCGCCAGCACTGCTAAGCCCAGTATTCTGTGCCGTTATATCTGTGGCTAAAAATGTACCACAGCTAAGGCTTAGGGTTCCAGCGTCTACCGATGACCCAGACAGCAATGTCTTCTTAGCAGTGTTCCCTACGTGGGTGTTTCCAGAACCATCACACTTAATTAGCTCTCTACTTGTACCACCATCATCGACCCCTCTAATGGCGTTGTTGTTTGTGGTTAGCGATAGGAACGACCCGACAAACACACGATTGGCAGCGGTAAGGTGATTGCCGTCAAATGTAAGATTAGACTCGCCATCTATATTGCCATCACTGTCGCCTGCCGTAAGGACTCTGTTTTCCGCGTAGTTATCTATACTAACACTTCCACCTCCAGACGGCGTGTCAATCCAGGAGAGATCACCAGTGGCGTTAGCCTCAAGTATTCTGTTTGCTGAGCCTGGCGCTGCGCCAGGAAGCGTAATGGTGTAGCTAGCGCTGACTTCGGACTTTGGCTTTAAGTCGATATAGTGACTGTTGTCAGCATCATTGAATCTAATTGCATTCTCATTAAAGAGAGTAAACAATCTATTGTGAGAGTCAAACTGAAACTCAGCCCCCAGTGAGGCATCCACCATCCTTATAACACCGTCTTTAAACCCAAGAATGTTAGTGTTTCCGTTCAGGTCATATATCCTACTGGATGAGGTCTGAGTGAGGTCAGCGGTAGCCAGATTGCCAGCTACCGCATCACCCTCTACTAATATTTTTTTCCAGGTAGCCACTTGAGGTTATGCTTTTTGCAGTTTGCTTTGTTCTTTTTCGTGGAGCTTTTGAAGTCGGTTAAACTCTTTTTCAAGCTTTTCCATAAGAGAAACAATAAGGCCAGCGTCTGCTGCCTTGATGTTTGCTTGCTTTGCTACCTCTGTAAGGAAGTAAATTTCGTTGATTTCTAATTTCATTTGAATTAAATTAAGGTTTGAAATTATTTAGCCTTCAGTTGATTCTGAAGTTTGTTTACTACGTCGGCCAACAAAAGTACGTCTTTTCCCTCAAAACTACAGTCGTGTAGTGTCTTTAAAATAAACGTAAGCTCTTGTTGGGTCAAGGTATCAGTGGTAAAACCGCCGACAGCCTTGCCCTTATTCAAGATTCCCAATTATTATCAGCTATCAACATAAACAAACATTGACTTAGAGGTCGATGCGTAATACATAGAGCCAACGCCTGCAACTGGAGCTGCGGTTGGGTCGGCTGCTGCTGAGGTTTGTACCATAATCCTTCCCGCTGTAGTTGCGGTTCCTCTTTTTCTTAGAGACCAACCAGCAAGGTGAGCATTATTACTCCAGAAGATGTGAGGATCTTGAGTTGAATCCCCAGTCATAACCTCAATACCACCGTCGTTTCCGTTGGCAGCGGTCGGTGCGGATGAGTAGTTTAGTTGGATTAATTTGTCCTCAACTTGAAGGTTAGTGGTTTCAATGGTGGTGAGCGAACCTTGTACTTCCAAACCTCCGTTTATAACGGCCCCACCTGTTACAGTGAGGACACCCCCAACGGTAACGTCGTCTGGAAGACCAACAGTAACTGTTTGACCTGTAGCCGAAGTAACGATTTCGTTTGTAGTACCAGCAATAGTCAGTGATTGAGAGTCAAGGTCAACAGCAGCTGTTCCTGAATCGCCCGCAACATCAAGGTCTTGAGCTGTTACTTGAGTCGCAACGTAATCAACTACAGCTGCGTTAGTAGGAAGATGTGTGTCGTTATCAGCGTTGGCGATTCCCTCTGCTTCTGTAGTGACAGCAGCAGGAGCCAGCTTAGCGAAAGTGACAGCCGCAGCGTCAATCTTAGCAGTTGTTACAGCAGCATCTGCAAGCTCGGCGGTATCAATCTCTCCATCCGTAACGGCAAAGGTTACGGTGTCGGTGCCAGCGGCTGTAACAATGGTGATTGCATTTCCAGCGGCAAAGCTTACGGTGTCCGAAGCCTCATCTGCTTCAACATTGGACTGGCCCGAAACAGAAATAATTGAAAAGGCGTTCTGGTTGGCCTGACCACTGTTGGCAGACCAAGCAATAGTATCGGTGTTAGCTGTATACGTGAGCACTCCGTCACTCGCTCCTCCACCGTCAAGGGCAGAAATCGTATTGGCGGCATTAGCAATGAGAACAGAACCCTTAGGAGCTGACGTGATGCCAGTACCGCCGTCTCCGACAGCAAGCGTGCCAGTGATCGAACTTGCTCCGAGATCTACAGCTACCTCTTCCGACTCGATAACGAGACCGCCGTTCGCTTTTAAGTCTGCGGATACAACGCCATTTCCATCAACTTCAATACCGTCACCGCCAGTGGCGTTATTGGCGTCCCCTTCTAAGAGGATTTTTTTCCATTCAGCCATGATATGATTTTTTGTTTTCTAAATATTTCAACAAATATACAACGTTTTTATTATGTCACCCCGAAGTATAAGTTGTCATCAGTGTCCGCATACATGCCCCCCTCAAAAGCTGTAGGGGGTGAGGAGGGGTCAAACTGCTTAAACTCCACAAGACCGTCCAGGTTAATCTTTCCAGTACCCGTTGGGGTGAACTGAATATCAGATCCGCTATTCGAGTTGACTATGGATCTTGTAGTCCCGTCGTAAAAGACATCAAGGTTTCCGCCAAGCTGTGGAGATGCATCTTCATGGACGTTTTCTATGCCAGATCCGCTTCCGCCTCCTATTTCCGTCCAGTTGCTGGTGGTTGACCACCCGCCACCGTTATATACGTATGGGGTGCTACCAACTATAGCCAAGTATCCAGTAACCTGAAGTCCAGCGGCTAGGTTGTTCCTTGCTGAAATAGAAGAGAAGAAACCAAATCCCACGACCTGATTGCCCGTTGCGTTTACAATAGGTGCATCAGGGTTATTGTGCGATACTGGTCCTGGAAAAATTGGCATTAGAAGTCTACTTTTAATGTCTGACCAACAGCAAAAGCACCATTGTAGGTGCTTCTGTAGAATCGGTAAGACGTTGTTACACCATAGTCGTTTGTTAAATTATAATTTACGGGTGATTCAAAGTCACTAAGAACATCCGTACTTCCCTGAAGAAGTATCTGGTTTGGAGTACCCCAAGCGTTGGGATACGCAATCCAAGTATACTTACCCTGAGTATCCATGCCTGCGTCGCCACTTGTCTGAAAGTCTCCTTGAGCGACCAAGCTGTCAAAGGGGGCTGTAAGCTGAGCCCATAGGGTAGCAGCTTCGCTGTCCGAGGTTATAGCGGTGGAGGTGCTTGACCCTATCCTAGCCCTGAAGTACCACCTAAAACTCATGCTCCCACTAGTGATCGTATTGTTGGTCCCGCTTCCATCGTCAATAGCGGTAACCTTATAAGACCTTGTGGATTGAGACGTTAGGTCTCTAGTTATCGTAGAGGATAAAGTTTTAGCTGCGTTGTCATCAGAAAACCCACTTTCAAGAACGCTGTTGTTTTCATAAAACACAACAGACGTGTCAGCAGTTTGCGTATTGTCTCCGATGTTATAATCAAAGCCTTGTATCTTAATTCCTCTACCAACCTCAACTGTTTCTCCGTTTGTGTCATTTACAAATGAAGCATATGATCCGTCGGTGTTCTCAAGAGCTCTACTTACGTTTTGAAGAGATATGCTCGTTATGTTGTATTTCTCTAGAATATCTCTAACCACAGCCTCAAGAGACGTTCCAGAAGCTATAGGGCTGCTCATATGAGCAAATGCGGCGTCGTTGTTAGAAATCGTTATAGCAGAAGTAAGCACTGGGCTTCCACCGTCAGCCCCATCAGCTCCAGCAGGACCCGTAGGGCCCGCAGGCCCTTGAGCGCCCTGAGCACCCGCAGCACCCGCAGCGCCGTCAGCTCCAGCAGCTCCGTCAGCACCAGCAGGCCCTTGAGCACCTTGCGGTCCTTGAGCGCCAGTAGGCCCTTGAGGACCAGTAGCTCCAGCAGGACCAGCACCAATGGCTCCAGCAACAGAGATGTTGTTGTTCGCAGCCTGATTTAAAACTACGACCTTAGTGTCAGTACCTCCCTTTACGACAGATACTTTAATGATATCTCCGTTCTCACTAGATATCTTTATGCTTTTTGGTTGGTCTACACTTATCGGCATAATAATATCTTAAGCTGCTGTTTCTGACACGTCTTCAATAACTCTTACCGTTCCGTAGATTAAAGTAGTTACAACTCCTGTCGCTGATTTTTGCTCGACATCATAGGCATAGAGTCCAGATGGCATCGTCTTCATTGTCGTAGCAGCTAGAGTAAGATCAATATACTTTGCTGTAACGTCGTCAGAATCTGCTGTTACTGTAATTACAAAAAGCACAACAGGATCCGAGGTGTTCGCCACTGGGTTGCCTGTGTCGGAGTTTCTGACCTCCATCAAAAAAATATCTCCAGCAGCAAACCCAACAGTATCGTCAGCGTTGGTTATAGTAAGTCTTAAAGAAAAGGTATCACCCTTCCTGCAAGTGATGTCAACCCTCTCAGATGTATCTAGATTTATTTTTGTAGCCATCTTATTCGCTGATTATTTGTGGTGTTTCGTCGCCCTGTCTTTGAGCTATAAGCTTGCTCTGCTCAGCAGACTGCTTCTTAACTCTATCGTCTTTCCGATCCTCTTTAAGAACCTCAAGCTTTTCTTTAAAGTTTTCATCAGTCTCTTTAAAACCAAGGGTAGCTTGAGCTTTAATAATTTCAATCTCTTTCCTAAACCCGTGCTTTACCTCTTCTAGTTGAGCCTCCAGCTGAGTCTTAAGCTGCATCTCCTGAGCCTTTAACTGAGCTTCCATTTGCATCTCTTGCTGTCTAGCCTGAGAAGCAGACTGTGCTGACTGCTGTTGAACCTGAGCTTGCTGCTGAGAGTTCTGCTGAGCCATCTGCTGGTTGCTAGCCATTCGCTTCTTCCTTCTAACGATTAAAAGCCTTTCAGCCTGGTTTACGTCCCTAAGCTGTCGTATAGCAAGGGCGTCCTCAAGGTCTATTTCTTTCTGAGACAAAGCTATTTGTATGTTTTGCTCCAAGAACTGTCTCTCGTTCTCTTCCATCTCCTTTACAACCTTTACGCCGAAGTTAAACATCGACAGGTTCCTGAAGGAAGACAACACTTTCATGTTCTCCTTACCGACAGCGTTTTCATACATAGAGTATAGAATAGAGTCTGGGTGAATGACCTGCAAACACTTTACCACATCGCTACAAACTTTCTTGTAAAGAACCATAGAGGAGTTCGTGATGTCATATATAGCGTTGTTTGCAGCAGCAAGAGCTTGTTGCCTAACACCCACCAGGGCGTCACCCTTAGGTGATGAAGCGTCCATGACCTCGTTGATTCCCGTGGAGTCTCGGATCATTCTCAGGTAGTGGTTGTATAAACCAGTTAGCTCGTTGATGTTGCGAATACTATTCCCGATCTCCCGAATAGGAGGGTTCTGAAAACCGCCCTCTGGGTTCTTGCTTCTATAGTAGAACACACCAGTCTGCTCGTAGATGTCGTGCAGCTCAAGTGGCTGAAGTTCTCCTCCCTTTCCTAGCTGTACGTTCTCCAGGCCCTCAATATCAATGATGATGCCGTCTGGCTTTGCCTTGGCTACAGCCTGCTGAATCTTCAAGTGAGTAAGCTGGAGCTGGTCCGCAAACCCGATGCAGCTGTCCACCATAGACTTAGGCATCATATCCATCATGTTTGTAGCGCAAACAGAGTAAGAAAGAGACGCTTTTGTTATGTCGTGAATATTCTTAGGTATGTTAGTCTTCTTGCCATACCCGAAGATCATATCACAACCTAAGATGTAGTAACCGCCGTAAACGCAGGTATTATCTAGTCTAACAGAGTCCCTATTAAAAACAGAGCTTTGCGGCTGGCTGTAATTTTCCCCCTTGTCATAAAAGCCTACGTTTCCGTACTGGTTTTCTTTTGACTCGTAATAAGTAGAGTCTACTGAAAGAAACTCAAACTCAAGCACCTTTACAGTATGCTCTTCCATGTCCATTCCAGGTCTGTTTGAAGTCTTATTATACATACCAGATGTATTGTTCTTCTGTCCAGAACTAGCCACCTTTTTGTAGTCTTCTTCGGTTAACTCATCCCCAGCTATTCTTTTAAGCTCAGCAATAGGCATTGTTTTTACATGACCAGCATAAGTCATGTCGCCGAAAGAAGGGTCTTCTGTATAGCTATGAATAAAGTTAGACGGATCTACATATTCGGTTTTGATTCCGTAGCTAGGGTCATTGGTTCTTTTTACAACAGCCATACCAAGTATGGCCATATCGTTCACACACCTTCTAAAAATAGAATCATTAAAGTCGTTCCACTCCAGGGTCAGGTTAGTAGCTATCTGGGCGGCGATTTCGGAAGAAGCCTTAACGTTAGTCCCCATGAATATTTCAGCCTCCTCAAGGGTTTCTGGAATGGCCTCTGGGTCGCCTGCTACCTCAACTCCAAGCTTGCTTTTAATACCTTGAAGAGCAGCCTTGGATTTTACGGCAAATTCAATCTTCTTTTTCTCTAAGTCCTTTTCCGAAGTAGATAGAGGGTCGATAGCCTCTAGGTTTGGGTAAGGAGACAAAGAAAGAATCTTGTTCACTACAATACGGACAAACTTAGGAAGGATTGGGACTGGGGTAAAGTCCAGGTTTAGCATACTTCCATCACCGTTGTTAGGATCAAGAGACGTAAGTAAAGATCTGTATATGGCCGTGTCCTGGGTTCCGTTGGCGTACTTTCTGTTCTTTTCGAAAGTTCGGTTCCTGTTCTTGTAGGTGGACCCGTCTTGATCCATTTTGCCCCACTGCTGATATATAGCTTTAGCGTATCCTAGTCCGTACTTTTTTCCTCCTTTCTCTTCTGGAGGGCTAAGCGGGTTAGGAAAGCCTGATTTTTTGTTGTTGATGTTCATTTGCAATGAGTCGAGTTCTTATAACTCAATGCAAATATAGTAAAACTAGGAGTGCCACACTTTAGGCTTGAAAGTCCTTATAAACTGCTTGTTTGTAAAATTAGATTGCTTCTTTTCTTGCTTTACTTTCTGAGCAGCTAAAAGGGCTAAACCAGAGCTTATGGTAAGGTCAAATTTAGTTCTGTTGTCTATCTTGTATCCTATCCAGTCTTCTAGGGTTTTGTTGAAGTACATATTTCCAAACTCATCAGACTCTGGTTTGATGCCTACGTGGTTGTGTATGTAGGCTTCGATAGCCTGAGCGTGAGACTGTATCACGTCCTGGGAGTTAGAAGGTATGCCTTTTGTTCTCACATTCTTGGATGATCCTGGAACCTTAAGGAAGTCAGGTCGGTCCATTAGGTAGCCATCGTAACCTCTTGATTCAAAGTATCTTACGATACCGTACTTATTGTTCTCTACAAGTAAAGGATATCCGTAAAAGAAAGCACACATCAGGACGTCTTCGTAAAAGATGCTGGCTAAGTCTGGGCGAGAGGCATATTCCGCAACAAACATGTTAGCTGGACCTTCCATATTAAACTTATTGTACATATGTAAAGCTCCTTTGGATCCCCTGCCGTCAACCGTGGAATCTAAATCATAGGAGTCAACACCGCCGCAGCCTATGTGTCCGTTTGGGGCAACCTTCTTGCCTCCTTCTTCTTTCTTTACGTTCTTGTTTTTAGGCATCCAAGAAACCCTAAACCTGCCGTTGGGGTCAGGAGAGAAGGCCACCTCTTCGTCTTTTTTAACCCAAACAAAGTTACCTTTCACTACAGGGTTGGGAAACAAATCGTCGTTGTATTCTATCTGTTGATAGATCTTACCCAGGTTAAACAGGCTGCCCTGAATGCTATCTCTAAATGCTTCGTCTTCAGTAAAGGGAAACTGACGAACTATCTCGTTTAGCTCGGAGGGATCATCCTTAAAAGACTGACGATCATTCTTCAGGTATCGCTTACTTCCTTCCTCGATAGGGTCCCCATCTATACCATGTATGTGTACGCTTTGGGGTGGGTCTTCTACAACGGCATTACCGTATACATCAAAGAAACCCTCAAGAGCGTCGTAAGCTGGAATGAATATCCTGTATAGTCCAGACCTGGTTCGTCCGTTATTATTTCTCTCTGTAGGTTTTGAGTCTTTCCATAACTCCCTGTATTCACTACCTCCTTTACTCATAGGGTTTACTGTAGACCCCACAAGGGCCTTACCTACAATCCTCTTACCCACTATAAGGCAGGTTCTTTCTATTCTCCAGGCTTCTCTAATGTCTGTGGGCTTCTCCCACTTACCAGCCTCATCAAGATATAGCATGTGAAGCTTCTCCCCGTCATAAGCGTTATTAGTGGTGTTCTTCCAGTTTATAACCGTATTAAGAGCGTCACCCCTGTGGGATGTTTTATTGTTTTTGGTTATACGTTTGGATGGCTCACGGAATGCCAGCTCCATACGAGGGTTTGTGGTACCGTCCTGGATAGGCTTAAAAAAGAATGGGTAGCTGCGAAAGATCGCAACCACCTTCTTCATGAAAATGTTCTCCTGCGAGTCTTTACCAGTTTTCGACTGTATGCCAAGAAGCTTCTCTTTAACTTGACTAGCTTCATCCACCAAGACAGCAGAGCATATGTTAGTGTAGCCAGAACGACGACACTTAGTATAAAGCTGACCGAAACAACGAGGGTCAACTTCACAAGCAACCATGTGCGTAAAGATGTCTTTTTGGAAAGAGAGGTATGATGGATATCCGACATCAATTTTAGACCATTGTAGAAACATATAGTGTCTCCCTGTAATATACGTAGGTTCCCCATTATTGTAAAACCATACACCGTCGCGCCTACGCTGAAACTCTTGTTCGATGTAAGAACGAAACTTGTTGCGAAACTCGGCAGGTTTTTCGAGCCACTCATCCATACTGCGTATCCTTTGCATCTCCTCTGGCATAGGTGAGCGTTTCCACATTTGCAACCTCTTTGGTTGGTCATGGAAGAGAATTTGCGATTTGCGCGGTTTCTTTGGAAGGACCACGAGTAGCCCGTGGAGCTCGATAGCTTCTCCCTCTGTACCGTTAGGGTCGATCTTAATCCCTTTAGTTTCATACCCTTTTATGTCGATTAAAACGGACATCAATAACTCTGGCCGTGTGCATCCATTCTGCCCAACGAAGGTACGCCTTTTTTAGGGTTTTTAATCTCCATTTGTTCGCCGCATTCACACTGTCCTTCAGGGTAATAAACACTACCTTCTCTGAACTTCATGGTGAGGCTTCTTACAGATTTTTCTGCTTTACATTTTTTGCAAATTAAGTCTGGCATGTTGTTTAATTTTATTGTACCCCCGCTAGGACTCGAACCTAGGACCCACAGCTTAGAAGGCTGTTGCTCTATCCAACTGAGCTACGAGGGCGTGTAATTTACGTTTAAGTGATCAGTTGTAACTGACTGATTTTTAAAGTCATAGTCATCCCAGTAGACAAGTCCGCTTGGGTTATTTAGAAAATCTTTCTGCAAATCCTCCTGAGTAGTCTTTTTCGTTTTCGATTTCTCCATTGTTCTTTAGTTCTTTAACCATTTGTTCTAGCCTCTGGCGCTCCACCAAAAGCTCTTTACAGTCGATAGCCGTTTGCTTTATGGATTGGAGCTCGGCCTTACGTGCAGACCCGCCTGCTTCGGGATCGACAGGCTTCTTGACCTCTTCAATCATGTTGTCGATAGCAACCTCCATGCTGTCCATTAGTCTTTGGGCAGCACTAAGGGTAGTGAATTTAAGTTTCGACATAGTAGATATCGTCTAGTCTTGTCCTGTAGAAAGTGTCTCCGTCGATCTTAAAGGAGTAGTCAGAGTCTTTTTTAACCCCAACTGTATCTCCTTTCTTTACGCCTAAGTCTTTTAGCTTTTTATTTTCAAAAGCAACTTTAGCTGTTTTAACTTGAGGTTCCTTGAGTTTAACAATCTGTATGCTACTTGAAGTAACCTCGGACTTTTGCTCAACATGACTGAGAATTGACCAGGAAGAGAGAGCAGAGATTTTACCAGTCCTTTTAGACTTGTAAGCAAAAGCTTGAGAACTAATGGCATGGTCAGGATGATAATGAACAACAAAATGATTGTCGTCAACAGGAAGAGGCTGAGCGTCAGCCATAACAACGAGGTGATGAAAGTAAAGGGTGTCCCCTTCTTCAACGCCTGTTTCGTGTTTCGCAGGAACAGCAATAACTTCTCCTTCATTTACTCTGTTTTTAAATGGTTCAAATTTGGTGTCTACGTAAAGCTTTAGACCACCTTCTGTTTCTATCTCGTCTTCAAACTTTTTTTCGAGATAAACAATAAAGTTATTTAGACTTTTCATGTTAAAAGTTTAAGTCAAATTCAATTATACACGGCATATCCTCCACGCTCTTCCATAGCATTGTGGATCCGTCGCGCTCTATATACACAAGATATCTTTTTATTGATTTCTTGAACAATAGCTCATCGTCTAAAACAATAGCAGATACCAAGCCGTTTCCAGCCCTCATGCCTACGTAATAAGCCATGCCTTCTTTCGGGTTTGGCCCGATAACAATCTTTCTAATAAGTCCTTCCATTAGTTCAGGGATATTCCTAAATCACCCAAGAGGCTGTCTAATGAGTCGTCATCTGAATAAGCGGTATCCATAACCTGCTTCAGCGTTTCCAGCTCGTCCCTGTTTTCAAGGTTGAAGCTGTACATTGTCTTCATTTCTGCGCTGTCATCATCACTCTCAACGGCGTCGAAGTCTATGACTCCTACTACTATAGAGGCAAGGGTGCGGTCTTTCATTTCGAACTCATCAATCGTCTCCTCCATCTTTTTGACGAGAGAATACATTTCGGCAAAGAAGAGGGTGTCTTTAGGGTTCATGATGTAAATTTGTTTAAGTCAAATATACGACACATTTTACATGCCTAGGTCAACAGTTAGAAAAACGAGATTGTTTAGAGACGTCTCCACGCTTCCAGAAAAGTATGTAAAGCAAAACTTCTTAAAGAACATAAGGAGTGCTACAGACATCTTTTTAGACGGAAGCGACCTAACCAGAAGCTACCTGTACTTTATGCTGTTCATATATGATCTTGAGTTCTTCACGATATCTTGGGTGGCTAGCGAATACGGAATGAACAAGAAGAACCTGGCTGACAGGATGATATACCCTCTGGTTTCTATGGGGTATATATATAAGCACTTCGACAGGCTTACCCCTTCGTCAACGGCTGATGACCACTTGTTTCGTGATGAGACAAAATATAACTACAGAGTTCGTTATGCGATGTCGCAGAAAGGAAGGCTAGCGGTGCAGCGTTTTTACAACACTTTGTAGTACACTCCCTTTTCATCTCGGTAAGCCCTCTTGATCTGACATCTGTTCCCCCCGCCTTCTTTGTACGAGACATGGATCCAGTCTGGCTCTTCTTCGCCTCCGAACTCCCAGATCATTTGGTCCCAATCAAGGTTGTCTTTGATATAATTAAAGAGCTCTTTGTTTGTAACCCCACCACACATATGCGCGTCTATATCGAGTGCCTCCCCAATCATATGCTGAGAGTATTTACTTCCCCCGATGGCTGTATTTAATGCTTTACATCTATAACCAGAGGTTACCCCGATAGGTATACCGAAGTGATCTCGCATAGGTTGAAACACGTTCTGAGCAATAGCTATCAGGTTGTTTATCTCCCACTGATCAGGCTCGTTTTTTATTCCAAGTCGGGTCGCTGTGTCTGACTTCACAGCTTCCTTTAGGGTTAGGTTTTCGCTTAGCTTCATTTCGATTTGCAACCCATGACGGGTCAATTCTTTTAATTCGAGGGTTGTGGTAATATTTCTTCAATCGTAGATTGAATATAGCAAAGTTAGAAAAAAAATTTGTGAGATCGAAAAGTTTGTCTTACCTTGAGATCAGCAAACCGAATTTACGAAACAATTTAAAACAGTTATTTGCTATGAAAAATTCAATCTTAATCTTTGCCTTGGCGTTGGCATCAGTAGTAAACGCACAGTCTAGTCCCTTCAGCCTCCAGTTCACTGGGTTAAACGAATCATGCGTCTTAGATCCAGTGGTTGACAGGGTTGAAATTACCTATCAAACCGTTGGGGATAACACCCTCAGTGTTTTCCCAGTTGTAACCGCGACGCTAGGAAGTACATACAGTTTAACCCCACCTATTGGTTGCGACTACATTATGGTGCGGTCAGTAGATGTGCTAAACAATACGCTTTCCGTAAAGGTGGTGTTCCCTCAAAACTTAATTGCAGGTGGAACAAACGTAATTAGTATCTACTAACGAAAAACAAGAGCAAAAGAAAAGGCCCGCGAGGGCCTTTTTTTTATTCTGTCGTTCTGGATCACTGAAGGCGAGAGTTCATTATCACACGCATAGCATCACGCATCTTGTCATAGTCTGCTTTTCTAGTGTCATAACCAGATTTTGCCTCACCGTACTGACTTTTTGCGCTTTGAAACCGTCTGTTGAGTGCTTCTTGTTGCTCTTTGTACTCTGGGGAATCCATAAAATCAGTCATAGCAGCCTCATATTCAGCGATGGCTTCAGGGTCTCCAGATTTGATAGCCATCTTTTCCATGTTTTCTAATTCTCTTGGAATCAGAACCCCTCCTTGTTCGGGCTTCATTGGTATAAGATCGAAAAATCCATCATTCTTGTCAAGCATTTCTACGCTTGGGGTTCTATAAGAAACCGCTGAACGTCCTGGTCTGTGGTCGTCCCTACCAGAGGTGATCGGCCCCCCGTTGTCATACTTGGCGAACATCTCTTTGAGGCGACCGCCTCTGTTGTAGTTGTTTTTCTTTGCGTACATAAAGCAAATATAGCTATATTTTTTTTATTCAGGATAATAGCTGTTGGAGTAGTACATCCCCTGAGGCTGTTGGTACTGAGGGCCTCCAGAGTTAACCGCACCCCCAACGTTTGGATCAAACCCATAGCTCAGCTGAGAGTTGTCCTGCATGGGTACTTCAGGTAGTGGTATTGGCTGTGGTTTTAGGGTTTTGTATATATCCATACCTGCATCTACGACAGGTTTAACCGTGTCTACCACCTTCTTTACCTTCTGAGCTCCCTGTAGGATCTTTGCGCCTGTGGTTAATGCTGTACCCCCTGCCGTAGTTGCTGCCGTAGT
>UEXM01000848.1_pt1 | contig 29496 bp, 29 predicted proteins | sample 1796661 | NCBI WGS metagenome assembly UEXM01 (sample SAMEA4772469, study PRJEB27181) | metagenome
AGATCGATTCCGCAATAATATTTATGTAAAGTAGTATAGAATTTCATTGAGCTTTCTCCTTTTGGTTTGGTCGCCTTGAAGTTTAGCTCAGTGCTAGACTTCGGGGAGAAGGCTCAATTAGTATCAAGAAAATCAACAAGGACACGTAACAGTTGGCTACGTTTTATGAATATAAAGGACACCCATCCTAACTAACGAATATAAAGGACACCCATCCCAAATTGAACTGCTTAATCTTTAAACTTGAAGGACACCCATCCCAAATTGGCTGTTTGGACTTCCCTTAGTTTTTCAAACATAATAGCCAACGATAATTTTACGCTTATGTAAGCGTTGGTATATAAAAAATAGGCTCGTATATGAATTTAAAATTTAAATTAATATTCTCAACAATGGTTCTTATTTTAGCAAATGGCTGCAGCACTTATAGCAAAGAAGATTATGGAAATTCTGCTGTTAGTAATAAAGAATCTTCCTGTATAAATATGGAGCCAGCTCAAGAGATGAAATGCAAGGAAAGAGAAAAAAGCTTAATAATCGGCTTAGGTGCTGACAAGAATTGTAATCACCCATATGAATATGAAAAAAACAGATGTAAAAGTGAACAGAAGAAACAACAAAAGGCGCTTAATAAATCCCTTGAAAAAGGAATTAGCAGGAATTAGCATCGCGTGAGTTAGCTGTAGCCCCACTCTACATTATTCAATATAGAATGGGTGTATTAAGCTCAAATTATAATTCTTTATGGAGTGTATTTTGTTATGGGTGTTAACTTAGCTTGGGTAGCCGTTAAGGGTGCTTCAGAAATAGATGTTAATCAGTACTTTTCCATTGAAGCAACTGAAGCTTTAGAACAATCACCTAGATCAGAAATAACGCGTATAGTACCTAATGACGAGTGGCAGGTTTATGTATTTACAGATATTAATAATCCCTTATTAAGTGCAGATGACCTAAAAGGCCTCTCATATTATGGTGAGGTTATTAGCGTTTTAGTATTTGAAAACTTAATGTTAAGCCAAGTTACTAAGTTTGTAGAAAATAAACTCCATTGGGAAATTAAATGGGCAGAACAATCGTTAAAGTGTATTGGTGAAGACAAAGAAGAGTTAGCAATGCTTATTGATAGAATAGCCGGTTGTGAATTCGAAGGCCCAATAGTTATAGCGAACGATATTGTTGGTTATAAACACAACTATCATTATCAAGCGTCTTATGTTGTCATGGAAGAAGTGCCTTTGTCTTATACCATTGCACAACTTACTCCTCCTAGGAGAGCATTTCTTAATTTTGCTTCAAACCATGAGCAAAGAAAAATTAAATGACTTTAATGACTGCTTTAGTGACTGTTTATGGCAAAATACTTACTAACGATGCTATTGAGAACAACTCTTTGTTTTTAAAATGCTAATTCATCCGCATTAAGCAAGTGTATTCACCATTAACTTTATGGTTGTGTGTGAAAAATATACCGGTTCTAAGCCATGTGTTTTTTTAATTTATGCTTGTTATATTCACCGAACCCCTGATACTCGTTTAACTAAGTCATTAATTACCATCATTAATTCGTATTATTTGGACTGTTGATTTACTATAACATTTTACACACTACTGCATATTTTGTAGCTGCTGTTGAACTTATTTTTTGGTATTTAGCTCGGATTTTGTATGAACGATATTATAGATGAACGTTATTATGGAAGATAAATATAAAATATGTGGTTGGGCATTTTCAATTTATGGTGCTTTAATTCTGGTATTTTCTGCATTTGTGTACTCAATTATCAGTATAGAAATTGGTTCGTTGGATTTTATATTTTTTATCGCGGCTTTTGTGCTTGGTTTATTAACGTTTTTATGTGGCGTACTTATATTTAAAGGTAATAAATATCGCCATAAAATCGCATTACCTATAGCTGTTTTATCACTGCTAAATATCCCTCTAGGCACGCTGGTTGGTGGTTTTTATTTATGGCTTAGATATGTGAAGCTGAATAATTGAATCAATATTCGTTATGACGTTGTTTGTTTAGCGATAACTGACTACGACAAGATTTAACGCTAATTTTTAGCTTGAAATCTAAGTTAACAGTCTGTTTTATAATTGGTTATAGGTTTTATTATTTGTTATCTTAAGCGAGAAAGAGAATACTTGTGGCAAGTTTGATAAAAATAGAAAGAACAGTTTTGTTGATGTTCGAACGCTTAGATTTGCATAGAGAATATCGCAAAGCCTAGTCAAAAGTGTGATGGATAGTAGGTTATATGTCAGGGATAAGTGTAGCCTTGTTTAAAGTCATTCCTTTCAAATTAACAGAGTTAAAGCTAGCTTGGCTTTGTTGTTGATATTATTTGGTTGATTAATTTACCGTTTAATAAGTAGTAAAGCAGGAGTCAGTCGTGTTTAAAAGTATCGTGCTCTATTCAGGGCTAATTGCAACTATTTGGCTGATCGTTGGCGTATATTTTGTCAGCAAATTTTATCCTGGCTACAATCATGCGAAACAATTCTGTAGTGAGCTAGGTGCAACGGGCAGTCCTACTCAAAAGCTTTCTCCTGTAATAAATAATTATCCACTAGGTATACTGTTTTGCCTTTTTGGCGGATATGTGACACAGCTTTCAAATGTCTCGATGTTAGTCCATCTAGCAGGTTGGTTCATTGTTATTCATGGCGTAGGTACTTGGATAGCTGGTTATTTTCCAATGGATGAAGACCCATTTACTCAGCAGCCGACGGTTAATTGTAAGGTGCATTCTTGGGCTGGTTTTATTATGCTACTTTCTCTGGTTATTGCCCCCATTTTAATCGCGATAAGCCCAACTACTGAAGTTATTCCACTATACTTTCGCGTGTTTTCCGTTGTGGCTGTTATCGCAGCTGTTTATTATCTATTTGCAATGGCTAGAGCAGTTAAGTCTCAAAGTAACCCAGGCACCCATCAGCGTATTTCATATGGTTTTCAATTACTTTGGTTAAGTGTTTTCTCATTGGTATTAGCTTAGGCTGGATTTCCCAAATCGCTGAGCTAGTTGTTTAAGTTACCTTAACTTCTTTTGAGCTATGGTAAATTAAGAGGTTATTATTTGGAATAGCATAGCTTGAATATGACCGAAAACTTCCCCATCTATTTATTAACTTGTCAGGTGAAATTTCAATTTTAAGTTTTTTTACAATGAGTGGTTGAGGATTTATTCAAGGTAGGTTCTTTATTGTATGCTTATTCGGTAAATCAAAACGCTTTATTTTTCTCTCATCTACATAATGCAGCTTCTTTTCAAGAGCACCTAATACATAACCTAACGAGAAAGGTTAACAAACTTTAGAGGATGAAATGGATTTTTTGAAAATAATGTTTAGTTCAGAAATTGGCTATGTATTTTTGATAGTTATTTTGGCCTTGGTGATAGTTTGGGCTATGTATAGGATGGTGGTTTGGAGTAAGAGAATGCCTAAAGGAGCTTTTGTATTTTTAGCTTTCTTACCTTTAATTTCAATCTTTCCTATTCCACCCCAAGAAATAAAGAAATTGGAAAGAATCAAACAAGAGCAAATCAAAAATGAGGATGAAAGCGGCGAACCACCAAATGAAGATTGAAAAATCTCTGTAGTATTTAGTCGCTATCATAGTGGCGTTATTGTTTGGTTGTTTCAAAAGCCAGTAGGGAGAATTGTCATAGCCGTTTTAGCATCTAGAATAAAAAACTGTAAAACCTAAAGTAGCTATAATAATCAGCACCGTTTTAAGGGCAAGTGTAATTTAGCGTGATAAAAGTTATCAGCAGTTTCACTCCCCAGAGCTTATTGAAATAGTGGCTTACTCTATCTCTATGAGAACTAACCTAGTCATCACTGAAAACAACGCAGTCACGACCACTTTCTTTAGCACGATACAGTGCTACATCTGCACGTTGCAACCAAGTATCTGCCGTTGTGCCCGGAAGCCAAGGCGCAACTCCAAATGATACGGTTACCGATTCACCGTCGGGTGTTTTCAATGCTTGTTTACTTGCCACTCTAAGCTGGTCAATAAAATTATGCTGTTGCTCGTTAACTTGGCAGAGTAGCAGTATGAACTCTTCACCACCAAATCGATACAGTCGATCATATTTACGTATATGTGCGGTGGTAATTTTAACAAAGTCTTTTAAAATTTTGTCTCCGACCGCATGACCGTATTTATCGTTAACTGCTTTAAAATAATCAAAATCGAGAATCGCCAATAGTTGTTTACTATTGTTACGTTCCGCGCTAGCTAAAGCCGCTGCAATATCTGAACTTAATGCGCGCCGATTGAATGCGCCCGTTAATGCATCAACAGTATTGAGTTTTTCTAATAAACGGAACTGCTTTGCCCCGTGACTTGCATAGACAAAAACACACATTGACAACATTAAGGTTGTGACAAGGTAAGAACTTAAAGAAATGGTGCCAAAAATATCAGATATAGCAACGAGCGATAGCAACGCTATGGCATTGATACAAAGAGCCTCTATGGGTTTTACCAACACAAAAGTGCTAGCCAGTACAGGATAAGTCCATAAAAAACTTTCTATACCGTTAGCTACAGCAATAACGATGGCACCTGCATTAATGAAAATCGCGATTATGGCGCTGACCATTCGAATTTTTTTAGAACGATGCGCATAACTAACTAAGGATGTGATCCCTAATATTAACGTCAGATCAATGAACGCAGCTATATAGTTGCCATCTAGAAAGCGTATAACGACAAATGGAAATACCCCCATTACTGCAACAGAGCCTAGCAATAATAATAGCGAAAGCTGATACTTTTCCTGTAACTGATTGATCATAATGCTACTCGGTGCCAAATAAAATGAATTATTATGCCAGTCAAGTTACTATATTAACAAGTGAATATTCATGGCATCGTTGTATCCATGCGTTATGAGCCATTACCTTAATTTGGTCTTCAATCAATGAAAGTAAACAAGATATGTGTAAGACTGATGGCATTTCTTTGCACATTTTTACAATTAAATATTGCTCATGCTAACAATGACATTACTGACTTGGTTACAAAAGAAGAGTTCTTCTTATATAAAGATGTTGGTGAATTTATTAAATATTCACCGCAAGTAACTGTGCGAGTAATCGCCGAGGAAAGTGATATTGAAAAGTATGGTGCGGGTGTTGTCAAAACCCTGACCGGTTCAGACTGTGACAGAGATGGTAAAATGGATGATAACCAATCCTGTAATACGGTGTATTATAAACTCTGGCTAAAATATCGTTTGCGCAAATAGCTGCAGAGCTCATTTAATTGCCAGAGCGATAGAATATATTTCTAGTTAATGGCAGCATTATAGGAACAGCTATGAGAAAAAAATTTGCTCTACTGGCGGCAATTACTACGTTAGTGTCTATATATTACATCAACTCACCTAGCACGGTTTCATTAAAACCTTTTACTAGCGATGGTTGTAGCGTCTTCCCTGATGGCACCTTTAAGCAGAAAAATTTATGGCTCAATTGCTGTATTAAACATGATTATGATTATTGGCAGGGGGGTAGCTTTCAAGACAAGTTAGCCTCTGATCAGGCATTAAAATTATGTGTTGAAAAAGTGGGTCAGCCCGAGGTAGCAGCGTTAATGTTGGCTGGGGTTAGGGTTGGAGGCAGTGCTTATTTACCTACTCAGTTTCGTTGGGGCTATGGTTGGCCATATCCTCGTTTATATGGCGATTTATCTAAAGTAGAGCAAGAGCAAGTCAAAAAACACCAGCGACAATTGCATGAAATCATAATAGATTGAACAAGGTTCATCACAGTGATGCGCTATGTATGTTAGAGGAACATGTCGCGCTTTGTGAGCTAAAAACCTATGAAGAAAGTGATAGAATGACAGCGATAGAATGAAAACGATAGGATGTAACATGGATGGGAAGGTGACGAGAGATAGTCGTGTTAACCTCAGGGCCGCTAACTTTGCTGATGTTAATGACATCGCGAATTTACACGCAAAAAGTTGGCAAGAAAACTACAGTGCGGTTTTGTCGGCGGATTATTTAAAGCAACAGGTTTTGGCGGATAGAATATCGCTATGGACAAAGCGACTGAAAGCGCCTAGTGCGGAGCAATGTGTATTAGTGCTTGAAAATAGCACTGGGATTATCGGTTTTATCTGCCTTTTTGGTGATAAAGATGAAACATATGGCACTCTAATTGATAATTTACATGTACAAGCGTGTCATCAAGGTTGCGGTTTCGGTGCTTTATTACTGAATAATGCGGCTAATTGGGCACATAAGCACTTTCCGGAAAGTGCTTTATATTTAGAAGTATTAGCAGTTAATACTCATGCCATAGGGTTTTATTCGGCATTAGACGCAAAAAAATCGGCTCAAGGCTATTGGCAAACACCTTGTGGTAATCAAACCCCTGAATATGTTTATTGTTGGCCATCGGCTACAGCATTAATGTTAGCATCAGCGGCTAAGTGCTAGTTTAAAGAGAAAATTATCATGCTGGCTACAAATTGTTGGTATTATCCAAACAACAACATTTTGACGGCTAATTAACTAAATGATAAATCAATGTATTTATTCAACTTAGCATTGTTAAGCCGTTGAGGAGATAGTTGGTCAACTATCTCTAATGTTTGATAAACCTTACTTAAACCAACTTTATCGTCTAGGGGAATTTTCTCAAAAGCTGGATTTTCAACGGTATCTTTAAGTGTCGATAAAGTTGCTTGTAGACTTTCTTTAAAGTCGGTTTCGCGCTTAGCTTCTTCTACATCTGATATTATCGCTTTTGCTGACTCTAACGCTTTTATTAATATTGATAATGTTTCACTTCTTTGCTCTTCGGACTCAGGATCAGACGCATCGTTATTCTCATCGGCTTGTAAGCGGGTGATTAAATCGCCCATATACTCTGTCAGCCCTAGTGTTGAGTTATCAGTGTTGAGTGTGTTCGTATCTATATCTGATGAGGTATTTGTCAGTTTGGCATATTCGTCTTTCGAAATTAGTCCTAGCTGATAAACACGCTCTTTTAGTGACTCTACATCATCAAATTTTAAACTGTCACCACTAAAAAACTCTTTACTCAATGCATTTATTTTTTGAGCTCTGCTCGATAAATATAGGCTATTTTGATTTGTCGTCACCGATGCTGTTTGCTCCGCCGTACTTTCTTTATGCTGCGCTATGATGCTATCAATTTCAGAGGTACTGGTGTTTGTTGATGGCGTATTTATCAGTGAACTGTAAGAATTTATGTTGTTAAGCATATGATTATTTCAAAAAATTGACGTAGATACCGTCTTAAAGCAAGATTCAAACCAAATTACTGTTTTTTATAATGTCACTGCCTGTGAGATAATCTTGTTTTATCGAGTCACTTTACTTATTACAGGTAAGTAAGGTTATGAATATTTTCTTTTATATATTAATCAGGTAGCTATGACAGCACAAAAACTCATCAGCATGTTAAATACTTTAAGTAATCCAGAGGTGTTTTTTGGTCCTCAGGGCTTTAAACACATCACATCATTAGATGAATTAACAGCAGCACAATTAGGTTTTGGTACTAATGCATCAGAGCAATTGGTAGTGAATGAATCAACAGCAGAAAGTAAAGGCAGCTGGCAAGCTTCATGGCAAGTTTTCGCTCGTGATACTGAGTTGGGTGATCCGTACTTTGTTGATACTTCCCAGGATGAACTTCCGGTTTACACAGGTTTTTTAGGCGATGAAGGTTGGGAGCAAACCTTAGTGGCACAGAGCATTGAGCAATACATTACATGTATGCAAGTGTTATCAAATTGTGGCGCACAAATGCAGGCGCAATTTATTCCAGATCAAAGCAGCATTGTTGACGCAGATATGCTGGCAAAGTTACAGCAAGAGTTGTGTGATACCTCAGGTGCTGAGCAATTTTGGCAATTCTTTATCCAATGTTATCAAGATTGGCTACTTGAAGATTAGCAATATATATCAAGTAATAACCTTTACGCTTTTGTAACATGGTTTTGCAAAGGGCGCTACAGAACTAAAACTATGGAAAAATATATTGCTAAGTTTGAGCTTATTTTAAAGCATCTTGAATACCATCAAGATGAAGAGTCTGCCAGCAAAATAATAAGTGATTTGGCATGCATGTCTACATTTCATTTTCATCGTTTGTTCAGCGCCTACGCGGGAATGAGTCTTTTTGCTGTTATGAAATTGTTGCGCTTAAAATGTGCTGCATACCAACTAGCTTATCGCCAAGAGCTAAAAGTAATTGATATAGCGCTCATGGCAGGATATGAAAGTGCGGCAGCATTTTCACGAGCATTTAAACGTGTTTTTCTGCAAAGCCCTAAAACATTTAGGCAAAAGCCTAATTGGGTGACATGGCAAGCACATTACCAGAGTGTATTGACGATAAGGAGCAAAATAATGCAAAAAGATGTTAACTTTCAAGTGTCGCAAGTTAGCTTTCCGGAAACATCAATAGCTGTTCTACAACATAGAGCTTCACCAAGTTTGTTAGGTAATAGTATTGCCCAGTTTATTCATTGGCGCAAAGCCAAACGGCTTACCACCGAGTAAGAGTAAAACCTTTAACCTTATTTACGATGATCCTAGTACTACTGAGCCAAACAAATAAGTATCGTTTTGATATAGCATGTGAAATACATACCGAGGTAAGAGAAAATCTTCAAGGTGTTATTCATGATGTTATCCCCGCAGGCCAATGCGCAAAGATACGATATCAAGGTAGTGATGATAACTTAGCGCCTGCCATTGATTATTTATATACTCATTGGTTAAAGAAATCGGGTAAGGCGTTGAGAGACTTCCCATTATTTTTAGCACGAGTAAGCTTATACCCTGACGTTAGTGAAGCAGAGACGATCACGGATATTTATTTACCAATAAAATAGTTTGATTAATGCAGGCATTTATCACTAATAAATAAGAACTTAAAGTACCTTATTTCATCATTTTTCTCCCGCGAGCTTACTTATTTAATGTGCTCATCAGCACTTTTATTTTTAAAAAACAGATAAATAACTGAGTGCACTAGGCTGTTTTTAACGCATTAAAAAACATAACCAACTGTTTTTAAGGGGAAAGGTATTTCTTTATGTCGGTGATTATATTGAGAATGAAAATAGTGGTTGGACCAGTGGAAATATCTGTGTATACTCGTTAGCACTTATGCAGCAATGCAAAAAAATTATTATCAAAAGTGTTAGGAGTTAACCATGCTAAGTTATAAAGCACCGATAGCAGACATCAAATTTTTGTTTGAAGATGTATTTAATTATTATGAGCACTACCAAAAACATCCTGAATTTGAAGAAGCGACACCCGACTTGGTTGACGCCATTATGGAAGAATGTGCAAAGTTTAGTGAAAACGAACTACTACCATTAAATCAAAGTGGTGATGAAGAAGGCTGTACTTTTGACAATGGTGTTGTTACCACACCTAAAGGTTTTAAAGAAGCTTATCAGAAGTTTGTTGAAGGTGGTTGGCCGAGCTTGCCACATGCGGTTAAGCATGGTGGTCAAGGTTTACCAGCGTCGCTTGGTATGGTGATGTCTGAAATGATGGGCACTGCTAACTGGTCTTGGGCAATGTACCCAGGGCTAAGTCATGGCGCTATGAATACTATTCATACCCATGGCACTGATGAACAGAAAGAGCTTTATCTTACACGCCTTATTGAAGGTTCGTGGACTGGTACCATGTGTTTAACTGAGCCGCAATGTGGTACAGATTTAGGGCAAGTAAAAACTAAAGCTGAGCCAAATGGCGATGGTACATACAACATTACTGGTACGAAAATTTTTATCTCTGCAGGTGAGCACGACTTAACCGACAATATTATTCATATTGTATTAGCAAGATTACCAGGCGCGCCAGCTGGCACTAAAGGTATTTCATTGTTTATCGTGCCAAAAAATCAAACAGATGAGCAAGGAAATATTGGCGAATTTAATAATGTTTCTTGTGGCTCTATAGAACATAAAATGGGTATTAAGGGCTCTGCAACCGCAGTACTTAACTTCGATAATGCTAAAGGTGTGTTAATTGGCCCTGAAAATAAAGGCTTAGAATGTATGTTCACCTTTATGAATACGGCACGTGTTGGTACGGCTTTACAGGGGGTTTGTGCTGCTGAACTAGCTTACCAAAATTCATTGATTTACGCGAAAGAGCGTTTATCTATGCGTTCATTATCAGGTACTAAGCACCCAGATAAAGTTGCGGATCCTATTATTTGCCATCCTGATGTACGTAAAATGCTAATGACGCAAAAAGCGATTAGTGAAGGTGGCCGAGCCATGATTTACTACACCGCAAAATTGGTTGATGAAATCGAAAATGCAAAAACAGAAAAAGAACGTAAAAAAGCGGATAACCGTTTAGGCTTTATTACGCCAATTTTAAAAGCATTTTTAACTGAGTTAGGCTCTGAAAGTGCTAACCATGGCTTACAAATATTTGGTGGTCATGGTTTCATTAAAGAATGGGGCATGGAGCAAATTGTTCGTGATACACGTATTTCAACATTGTATGAAGGTACTACCGGTATTCAAGCGCTTGATTTATTAGGTCGTAAAATTTTAATGACTCGTGGTAAGTCACTAAATGCTTTTGCTAAAGAAGTGCTTATTTTCTGTAAAGATCAAAGTATGATATCGAACAACCCACATAAACGTCAGATGAATAAGTTTATTTGGCCATTAAGTACAACGGTAGCTAAATGGCAACAATATACTATTCGTTTGGGACTTAAAGCGAAAAAAGATCGTGATGTTGTTGGCTCTGCGTCAGTCGATTTTTTGATGTATTCTGGTTATATCGTTATGGCCTATTTTTGGGCTCAAATGGCACAAGCTGCTTACGAAAAACTAGCTACTGATGTTGAAAATCGAGATTTTTATCGTGCAAAAATTAAAACGGCAGAGTTTTATTTTGAACGTTTATTGCCACGTACAAAGTCGCTAGCTGTGACTATGATGGCAGATCCTAAAACGTTAATGCAATTAGACGAAGAGTTATTATCTTTCTTGTAAGCTTTATTTTATAAAAGTAATAACATCTAAAAAGCCGTGTTTCCACAGAAATACGGCTTTTTACATTTTTACCTTATGTTGACTTTAGTTTGTATTGAACTTAATATCCTGCCAGGTTTACATATTGCCTGAAACACATCGATTAAAAATATTTAATAAATTATAACAATAACTTGCTGAGTTACGGAAAGAGATTTTAGCTTTCAATTTCTTGCTGTGATTTTGTTATTGCTACTGCCAAGGGGGTTATAATGAAGTGTAAATATTTGTTGATGAATACCGTACTCGTACTTTTTCTCTTAAATACTTTACCTGTCTATGCTTTCAATTTAACGGTGATTGAAGGCTATTTATTGATGGCTAAGGCACGTGAAAGTCATGATAACAACAAACGAACATTTTTATGGACAGATGCGGTTAGCAATAAAGTTGATAACTTGAATAAGAACTGGAATCGGCCAGTAATCGCAAACTGGGGAGTTAGCGATCGTTATCCTGGAACTCCGGGCATGCCTATTCCACTCGTAAAGCCTTATAGTGAAACTGATCCAAACTTTACTGGCCCCAATGGTGAGCATTATGGTATTGAAATCGAATTTGCGGATACCACGATAGCTCCACGTCAATTACACAGTAATAATGTCAGACTTTATACCGATTTTGGACAAACTGGCGCGGCAACTTCTGGTATGACCCGAGCAGAAATACATATTCGCAGCACATTGCAAGATATGAAAGTAAAGGAAGGCACTACTTTATGGCTAGGTTGGTCAGAATTGTATAGCGATGTAGATATGGAAAAAATCACGACTGTTTTACAATTTAGAAACCAACCTAATGAACAAACACTTGCTGAAGTCGGATTTAACCAAGCTGATATTGACAAGCTTATTGATGCGGATGTAAGTAAAGGTGGTCCCGTTGTAGGCATTATCACCACGCCAATAAATAAAGCCTTACATTATCAATTTACGGCAAGGAAGGGGACAACAATGGATTGGCAAGTACCTGAAGGCCATTCAGATATTAGTAGTTTTCCGATAGAAAAAAATAAATGGTATGACTTCATTGTGCAAATGAAATATTCACAAGGTGATGATGGCAGGTTTCGTATATGGGTATATCCACATAATGCCACAGGAACTGTTGATTATGATATTACCGATATCCCTCAGTGGGATTTTCATGGAGCGACTATGTATCATTATCCTGAAAACTATCCGTTGACGATTCCGTCACCAGAAATTCGTCACGGAGTTTATCGTCATGAAAGGGCTAATAGTATTGAACTTATTGAGGAAAAAGACAGGTACATGACGAAATACATCGGGCCATTACGCCTTTGGGCTGGTGCTGACGATGCCGGGTTTGAATATGTCGAGCCGAAATAGTCATCAGACATTGGAGATAGTTCTGGCTAGAAAAACAATAAATAGTAATAAGGAATCAGGATAATAAAATGAGATTAACACTACAGATCATCAGCTTGTTGGTTTTTTGGGCTACCACTACACTTTGCTATGCCGGTAATAACTCGGGTAAGCAAGATATTTATTTTTATAAAATAGACTCTCAAAGAATCGTGATTTCTGCTCCAAGCGGAATAAAATTTATTGATCATGCGAATTGTAATGGTACTAATGAAGCTTCTGGTGTCGCTATTTCCGCTCTTCGTGATAATTTTGCCGAGCTCTATGCGTCAGTTATGCTAGCTCATGCGAATAATCGCAAGATTGCTTTTTGGTTAGATGGGGCGTGCACGCCAGCAATGGCTGGAGGTCCATACCCAACAGCTAATATGGTCTATGTTTACTAGTTTATGTTTACTAGTTTATGCTCACTGTATTACACGCACTTGCCATTGTTTATGTAGTGCAAGTAAAAATTAACATTGAGGTAGCAGTCTAAGTACCGAACAGTGAGCATATTTAAAACAAGATTGGTAAGCGTTTAGCTGAAGCCGAACAAGACATAACTTTATTTTGCTTATTATATACCCAAACCACTTGAAACTGCATTTTCAAGTGGCTTGGGTATAACTTGCATTATTAGCGCTAATATCATTGGTTTATTGTTATGATTAATTAACGCTATTTAATGAGTTTACATAGCTAGCAATTGCAAACTACAGCGTAGCATTATGCTAGTTAAACCCCTCAAGTAAATGTTTCTTAACTCAATTTATCTCAGGCTAAAATGGCTTAGGAAACTTTCGAAGTACTTGATTAATACCGTCAAGTACTTCAGGGGTTAACGGCTGTTTAAAAGCAGCAACATTTTGTTTTAACTGTTGCATATTAGTTGCACCAATAATGGTGGAAGTAACTCCGTCGACTTGATTACACCAACCTAACGCAAGGTGTGCCGGCGATATATTATGTTTTTTAGCCAGTTCTACATAGGCAAGCACGGCTGCTTCAGTGTGCTGAGTATCACGAAAAAGTCCGTGGCGCTGCATTAGGGTAAAGCGGCTACCTTCTGGTCGTTGACCATTTAAGTATTTACCCGTCAATAAGCCTGTCGCTAAGGGAGACCAAGGCAAATAGGCGATATTTTCATGAATGCAGTTTTCGATTAGGTATGGCCAATCTTTGGTATGTAACAAGCTAAATTCATTTTGTATTGAAACCATACGCGGTAAATTATGCTCGGCACTTAAACGTAAGTATTGATTAATGCCCCAAGGGGTATCATCTGACAACCCACAATAACGAATTTTACCGGCGTTAACGCAATGGGCTAAGCCTTGTAAAATATCAAGCATTTCTTCATTTTGCTGCTCGCTATCGACTTGGCTATAGCTAATAGTATTTGGCCAGTGATTACCAAAATGTGGAGATTGGCGGTTTGGCCAATGTAGTTGATATAAATCGATATAATCAGTTTGTAAACGTGTTAAGGAGGCTTCTACGGCCGCTATAACATTGGCGCCTGTAATTTTGCTACCTTCGCGAATATAGGAAAAACCAGGGCCTGCAATTTTGGAGGCTAAAACAATATCTTTACGCCGAGAGGGATTTGCACTTAGCCAATTGCCAATAATGGTCTCTGTTGCGCCATAGGTATCTTTACTCGGCGGCACAGCATACATTTCTGCGGTATCAATAAAGTTAATGCCTTGCTGTAGCGCATAATTGAGTTGAGCATCGGCATCTGACTGATTATTTTGCAAGCCCCAAGTCATACTGCCCAAACAAATAGTTGAGACATCTAATGCGCTACTACCTAATTTTACATATTTCATAACATTATTCTCAATTTTTACTTTTTAATCGTATAAATTTGCTGTTGATCAGCGGATCCAACGAAGAAACTTAAACTTTAATTTACTGTATGGTGCAAACCTAACAGGTAAGTCCTTAATAAATGGTCGAGCTAGCACTGACTTTAAGTGGCTAAAGTTATCGAAACCAGCTTGGCCACTATATTGCCCAATACCACTGGGGCCTGTACCACCAAAAGGTAATTCAGGAACAGCATTAAACATGATGACATCATTAATACATTGGCTACCTGAACTTATTTCATTTACCCAGCTTTGGCATTGTTGTTTATTTTTACTAAAAATATAAGCCGAAAGCGGTTTATCGCGTGCTTTAACAAAAGCCTTGGCACTGTCAAAGTCTTCTATGGCAATAATTGGCAGAATAGCGCCAAATATTTCATCGGTCATTAAGGCGCTATCAAGCGGTGGGTTAATCACTATAGTTGGCGCAATGTAACGTTTTTCAATGTCAAACTCACCACCGACCTCAATCTCAAGATCAGATAAATAGTCACTAATACGTTTAGCATGACGCTCATTCACGATGCGTCCGTAGCTTTTGCTTTCTTGGGGATTTTTACCAAACATTTTGGTTATTTGGCTTTTCAGTGCAGCTACTAATGGTGCAATCATGCTTTTTGAAGTAATAATGTAATCTGGTGCAATACAAGTTTGTCCTGCATTCATCCACTTGCCCCATGCTATTCTTTGCGCAGTAATATTAAGATCGGCACTTTCGTCAACATAAACAGGGCTTTTACCGCCTAATTCTAACGTGACAGGCGTTAAATGCTTGGCTGCTGCGGCCATAACAATACGGCCAACCTGACCATTACCAGTATACATAATATGATCAAACGGCAAGGCGAGTAATGCCGTTGTAGCTTCAACAGCACCTTCGACTACGGAAAATGCTTGAGGGTCTAAATATTGCGGAATAAGCTTGGCTAAAAGTTGTGATGTTGCAGGCGCAAGTTCGGATGGTTTTACAATAGCACAATTACCGGCAGCTATTACCGCTACCAAAGGTGCTAGTATCAATTGCATTGGATAGTTCCAAGCACCAATAATCAATACACTACCTTGCGGTTCCGGTTGAATGTAGGATCGCCCTGGTTGTGCAACAATAGGGGTTGCCACTGAACGTTTTTTCGCCCAACGATTAAGGTGTTTACAGACATGATCAACGTCACCTGTGACATAAGATACTTCGGTGATCCATGCTTCTTGTGCAGGCTTACCTAAATCAGCTTGAAGGACATCTAAAAATGCTTGTTCATTTTCCGTCACTAAGCGCTTAATTTGTTGCAGCTGTTGCTTACGCCAGCTTAAATCACGGGTTTTGTTTGAGGCAAAAAATTGCTGATGCTGCGCTAGTTGTTCGCTAAAATCCACAAGTATTCCTGATTAAATTATATGGTCGGATGACTTAATTTAACCGATTTTCCTTAGGAGTACAAAGCTTTAGTGGATTTGCTATTGTGGCTTTATGCCAAGTACAATTGCTAAGGTTTGCAGTAGAAAATTACGAATATCATCGGAAGATAAAATTGACTGGTTGGCAAGTAATTGCTGATATTGTGCTTGTCTTAGTAGCGTAAGTAATATTTGCCCATTAACCTTAGCAAGGCCTTTGTTGAAATATTGACATACTTGTATACAGGGATCTAGCTGAGCCAAATTGTGCTGCTCAGCGAGTAAGCGCAATGAAGGTGAACGTTGTATTTCATTGCACAATTGTTGTTCTACGATAAGTTGATTACGATGATTTTCGATATTTAAGATGATTAATTTTAAAAATAAATCAGCGAGTTGATGTTGTAACTCAAGGCGCACTTTAACTCTGCGTAACTCGACTTTATTCTGTTGTGCTAGTAACGATAAAATGGGCTGCCATAATTGCGGTATAGCTGTCGTGGCATTGTGGGTATTTAATTCAAAAGCTTGTTGTATTAATTGCTGAATGTCTTTGAAGTAATAGGTTGTTAGAGACAGTTGTATATTCGCATGTGCAGCAATAGCCCGATGAGTTGTCCCTTTAATACCTTGCTTAGCAAGCAATTCAATTGCTGCTGCTAGTATCAACATTCTTGTTTTTTCACCCTTAGTGCGTCGCTTAACAAGAGCTTTTTCTTTATTCGCTGACATTTATACTTTTTACTCGTAAATTATTTTTTTAATATAATTGTGTTTTTATAGCTCTGTCATGATTTGCTATAGATGATGCTAATTTCAATATAGCGTGTTAGTTACAATTTAGAAACAATGTTAGCAGAACTTTCCAGTAAACATAAGTCGTTTTTCTGTTGATTTAGCACGCAAGCAAAGATTTGGCCTAACTAATTTTACGATAGCAATAAAAAAGCCCATTACTGTGCAAAGCAGTAATGGGCTTTTTATAAACTAATAAAAGTAAGGGGATTAGCCCGCTTTTAAGTAATCAGATTCAAAATCATCAACATCAATAACAGCTTTGCGAGCAATTTCTGTTGCTGTTAATAGCTCAGCCTCTTCTTCACTGATAATATTGGCTTCTAAGCCCTTTTTAGCAACAAGATCTAATTGATAGAAAGGTAAGCGCTGACCTAATTCTCGACAAATTTTATCGAATATTGGTTCACAGGCGATAATATCTTCAAGTGTTTGTTCCAGTTGACCTAAAACATTCTCTGGTTCACGGGTTAAATATTGTCCCTGACCTAAACGTGTGCGCGTTTCATTATGATATTGCAATAATGCTGCTACTTTATGATCAGTTTTGTCAGAAGGTTTTTTCAACCAACAGCCGACAGGTAATATCATTAGCTTTAATGCGCCGGCAACAATTCTATTAGGGAAATTGTTAATAAGTTCACTGATTGCTTGTTGAATATTATATAAGCTATCTTCAACAGCCCACTGCACAAGTGGCAAGTCAGCACTTTGTCGACCTTCATCGTTGTAACGTTTAAGCGTTGCTGATGCTAAGTATAAGTAACTTAAAATATCCCCAAGTCGCGCTGAAATACGCTCTTTACGTTTTAAATCACCGCCTAACGTCAACATAGCAATATCTGAAAGCATGGCTAGATTTGAACTAAAGCGAGTCATTAATTGATAATAACGTCTAGTTTCGTCGTTGTAAGGTGCAGCTAATGCATAGCTACCGGTGAAAGAAAACCAAACACTGCGACAAATATTGCTAATAGCAAAACCGATATGACCAAATAAGGCATGATCAAAATCGTTTAACGCTTGTTGTTGATCTTGGTTTTTAGCGGCAGACAATTCGGCAAGTACATAAGGATGACAACGTATCGCACCTTGACCATAAATAATCATGCTACGTGTCAATATATTTGCACCTTCAACGGTGATTGCAACAGGAGCACCCTGATAAGCGCGGGCAAGGTAGTTTCCTGGCCCCATACAAATACCTTTACCGCCATGGATGTCCATTGCATCGGCAACACACGAACGCATTTTCTCAGTCAGGTGGTATTTAGCGATAGCCGAAATAACACTGGGTTTTTCGCCCATATCAATAGCACCAGTTGACATCGTAGTAACGGCGTCCATTAAATAAGCATTACCGCCTATTCTTGCTAGTGCTTCTTCCACACCTTCCATTTTGCCAATAGAAATTTTAAATTGGCGACGGATACGGCTATAAGCACCAGTAGCTAGCGCTAACGACTTTATACCACCGGTACTGTTCGAAGGTAGGGTAATTGCACGACCCACAGATAAACATTCCACTAGCATACGCCAGCCTTGGCCGGCCATTTCAGGACCACCAATGATGTAACTTAGCGGTACGAAAACATCATCGCCTTGTGTTGGACCATTTTGGAAAGGTACGTTCAATGGGAAATGGCGACGTCCAGTTATAACACCGTCAATGTCTGTTGGTATTAATGCACAGGTAATGCCTAAATCTTCTTCTTCACCCAGTAAATGGTCAGGGTCTTGCAGCTTAAAGGCTAAGCCTAATACTGTCGCTACAGGTGCTAAAGTAATATAACGCTTATTCCAAGTTAAGCGCATACCTAACACGTCTTCACCATTAAATTCACCACGACAAACAACACCGTAATCTGGAATTGAACCCGCATCTGAGCCAGCTTCAGGGCTTGTTAAGGCGAAACATGGGATTTCTTCACCTTTAACAAGGCGAGGTAAATAATAGTCTTGTTGCTCTTTTGTACCGTAATGTTGTAATAATTCACCAGGACCTAGTGAGTTAGGTACACCAACAGTAGATGACAAAACGGTACTGACACTTGATAGTTTTTGTAACACACATGATTGAGCATAAGCGCAAAACTCAAGGCCGCCGTATTGTTTTTTGATTATCATGGCAAAAAACTTATTATCTTTTAGGTACTGCCATACTTCTGGAGATAAATCAGCGAGCTCATGCGTGGTTTGCCAATCATCAGTCATGCGACAAACTTCTTCTACAGGACCGTCTAAAAAGGCTTGTTCTTCAGCGCTCAATCTTGGCTTAGGGTAGTTATGTAACTTTTTCCAATCGGGAGTGCCGCGAAATAATTCAGCTTCGAACCAAGTTGTACCAGCATCAATCGCTTCTTGTTCAGTTTTTGACATTTCAGGCATAATGCCTCTGAACATAGTTAGTAGCGGGTTAGATATATACTGTTTTCGAATATCTGCAATATTTAATGGTATGGCAATAATGGCAAAAATTAGCCAGCTGAAGAAAGATACAATGTCGAAAAAAGTTCCAACAATCATAAGTAAGGTAAATGCTATGGTAAATGTTGAGAGTGATGCGCGTGAATACGCCATAAACCCACATAATGCGATAGCAATAAGTATCCAAGTTAAATAGTCCACATATTTTCCTTAATGTTGATATGTAAAATTAAAATTACTGGAGGTCAGACCAGATAATTGATTAAGCTTAATTTGTCTTGTCAATAATTTCAAATTATTTATTGTTAGTATAGCTTCTTATGTTGACGAAATTCATGTCAGTTAGTGAGATATTTACTTTTCTTACACCATTTTAGGTTATTGAATATTACGCTGTGTAAATTCAGCACAATAACACGTACTATGCAGAGTAATATCAGTAAATGTAAGCATTGTATTTGCTAAAAGGCAGACGGTAGCCTCTGGCAAGTTATCTGATGCGCAAAGCGTGAGTATATTTAGGCATTAAGCAAGTAAGAAAATATTATACCCAAGCCACTTGAAAATGCAGTTTCAGAGTTAAGCTAGGAACTCAGCGCAAGGCACAGCACGCAGATAATGGTTATTCCCTTATCAAGTGCTGCAACGCTGCACAGATTTTCTAGCTTAGCTCCCGCAGGGCAAGGCGATAAAGGGTCATCTCCGGCGTTATTGATTTCGACAATGGAACAACCATTCCTTTCAATCAATGCCTTGGTGCTAACCCTTTTTCGACTTGCTGAATCCTGCATTTTCAAGTGGTTTGGGTGTAATTATTTGGAAGACTCAACAATAGTTTTATTTTCTGATCTACAAAGGAATAGTGACTATTCTATTTAACATTTTTTATATGGTTATTTTTTATGTGTGAATTGATGGCGATGAGTGCCAATGTACCGACAGATATCTGTTTTAGTTTTAGCGGTTTAATGCAGCGCGGAGGTAATACCGGACCGCATAAAGATGGTTGGGGCATAACTTTCTATGAAGGTAAAGGCTGTCGTAGTTTTAAAGACCCGTTACCGAGTGCGCACTCACCCATAGCTCAATTAGTAACTGACTATCCTATTAAAAGTGAAACTGTGGTTTGCCATATTCGCCAAGCAAATTCAGGTGAAGTATCTTTGGTTAATACGCATCCCTTCATTCGTCCTATGTGGGGAAAAAACTGGACTTACGCACATAATGGCCAGCTAGCTGATTTTAAAACTAAACTAGTCATAACATCTCATATGCCGATTGGTGAAACAGATAGTGAACATGCTTTTTGCTGGATACTTGATCAATTACTGAAAAATTTTGGCGCGAATGTCCCTACACCGGAAGATTTATTCCACTATGTTGTTGGCCTATGCCAAGAAATTAATCAATTAGGCGTGTTTAATTTGCTGCTAACCGATGGTGACTTTTTATTGGTGTACTGTGCAAACAATTTACATTGGCTTACACGACGAGCACCGTTTGGTAAAGCGAGCTTGATAGACGCAGAAATGGTGGTTAACTTTGATCAGGAAACTACTGATAACGATATTGTTACCGTAATTGCCACACAGCCATTAACGGATGATGAAACCTGGCAAAAAATGCAGCCGGGAGATGGTTTATTATTTAGTAAAGGACAGTTAATTGCTCAAAGCAGTAGAAGTTAGCAAAATGTTATCGCCAATCTATATTGTTTATTCTTTCTTTTAAGCGCGCAAGCGTATTGAGAAAACAACAATGTTTTACCTTTAATCATTTTGCATACAGTTTGCATGGAAGCTATTACGCTTTAGAGCAAATGACTATCAGCTAAAGCAATATAAAAACAAGTGCAGTAAACTGTAAAATCAATAGCCTGTAAATTATTGGCTTGTGTTGCTTGTTGAATTAATCGTTATAACAGACTGTAGTTGTGCTTCAAATTGCTCAACATCACCTTTAATTTGATGAAGTTTAACTAATAAGTAATCTAACTCTGGGGCAAACCAAGCGTAAGTTACGCGCTTTTTCTCAATAACTTCGCGCTTAAGCCTGATAGTTTTTACTAAGCCGTAAGGTAGCATGATTTCTTCTTCGCCATCATATTGATAGACATAGTTTTTGATTGAGCCTGAGGTTTTAATGACTGGATAAACAAACTGTTTTTGTTCAGGGTTACTGATCATATTCAGGCGGTGTTGCAGGTGATAGCTTAACGAGTCTTGAATATTCTCTGGGAAGTTAATGGTTTTAGCACGCTCTTTTTTTTCATCAAACGCGGTATTATTTTCGGTGTCATAACGCCACTTATAGTGCTTGTCTGAGCCAGTACCTTCACGCTTATACTCATAACGCGTTGGGGTAACTTTATTGCCAACGAGTTTTACGGTTGAAGCTTCATCACGAATATCTGAAAATATTAACCACTCTATATTTGTATGGTAACTATATTGCGCTAAGCCATTGTCTAAATAGCTTAGCTTTCGTGTTGCTTCACCAACAGCTTTAGATTTATGTAAAATACTATATTGCGCATTAAATGCAGGTATCATTACGCTATTTTCTTTATTTTCTGCCATCGCACTGAAAGTCACTGATGACAAAAGTAAAGTAATATAAGGTAATGATTTCAACATAATAGTAAATTCTCTAAATTAAATGCTACTCTTCGCTAGCATAACCCGAAACAGGTAAGATTACACCATCAAATAACGCGTGTTCTGCTACCATAGTAACGCGCTTTGAACAGCACCAATTTACCACCAGTGGATAAATGCGATGCTCTTGTTGGTGGACACGTTGAGCCAGTTCATCTGCGCTATCTTCTGGAAATACGGGTACTTTAGCTTGTAAAATCACCGGCCCGCCATCTAGCTCTTCAGTAACAAAGTGTACACTAACACCATGTTCAGTATCACCAGCGTCAATTGCTCGTTGATGAGTATTCAAGCCTTGGTATTTAGGGAGAAGAGAAGGGTGGATGTTAATTAAGCGGCCTTGATACGTTTGGACAAATTTTGGCGTTAATATGCGCATAAAACCCGCCAATACAACAAGATCAGGTTGATAACGATTAATTTCTGTTATCAGGGCATTATCGTAATCTTCGCGACTACTGAAATCTTTATGTGAGAGCACAGCAGTAGCAATATCTGCATCTTGCGCGCGCGTTAATCCATAAGCGTCAGCTTTGTTAGAAACCACGGCGACGATATCGCCGCCATAGTTTTCTTGCTTACAGGCGTCGATAATCGCCTGTAAGTTTGTGCCGCCGCCGGAAATGAGTACTACAATTCGGCTTCGCATCAATGATTAACCTTTGTTGATAATAACTTGTTCTTGGCCCGCTTGTAGATCGGCAATTTCACCAATATGCCAAGCATTTTCACCATGAGCAGTTAAAATTTCAATACTTTGTGCAACCGCATCAGCAGGAACAACAATGATCATACCTACACCACAGTTAAAGGTGCGGTACATTTCATGTGTTGTAATGTTGCCTTTTTCTTGTAGCCAGTTAAATATTTCTGGCCACTGCCAGCTATCGCCGTCAACAATGGCTTGCGCACTTTCAGGTAATACACGAGGAATGTTTTCCCAGAAGCCACCACCAGTAATGTGTGATAAAGCATGAACATCAACTTGCTTAAGTAGCTCTAATACCGACTTTACATAAATTTTTGTTGGTTCAATTAAATGATCACCTATAGATTTACCATTTAATAATTCGTTAGTATCAGTATTGTTAACTTCTAATACTTTACGAATTAAAGAGAAACCGTTTGAATGTGCACCTGAAGAAGCTAATGCAATAAGTTGGTCACCGGCAGCAACTTTAGTTCCGTCGATAACACGAGATTTTTCAGCAACACCAACACAAAAGCCAGCGATATCGTAATCACCTTTATGGTACATACCTGGCATTTCAGCGGTTTCACCACCGACTAAAGCACAACCTGATAGTACACAACCATCAGCGATACCTGAAACAACAGCAGAAGCAACGTCAACATCAAGTTTGTCTGTGGCGTAGTAATCGAGGAAGAATAAAGGCTCAGCACCTTGAACAATTAAGTCATTTACGCACATCGCAACTAAATCAATACCCACAGTATCGTGCTTTTGTAAATCAATGGCTAAACGCAATTTAGTACCGACACCGTCGGTTCCCGCAACAAGTACTGGTTCTTTGTAACCAGTTGGAAGTTGACAGATAGAGCCAAAACCACCTAGTCCTCCCATAACTTCTGGGCGTGTAGTACGTTTTACTGCACCTTTAATATTTTCAACTAGGGCATTACCTGCATCTATATCAACGCCAGCATCTTTATAACTTAAAGACTGTTTTTCTTCGCTCACGGGAAACCTCAATTAGTAGTTAGTTTGCTTGTACGATAAAGGCGCATATTCTACCAGTGCAAACGCGCGCTGAAAATCTTTAAAATAAATTATTTTTATATGTAATAAAAATCAGCAACATTATGATAAGATCTTTATTATGAAACACTTGTTAATACACACTATGTTCAGAAATTGTCTGATATTGTTATTTTTTGTACTACCGCTGAACGTTAGCGCGATTGAGGTCGAAAATTTGTACAGCGCGAAAGTTGCTGTTGACTCACAATCCGTTGGTGATCGCAATCAAGCGCTTAAAAATGCCTTGCGTGCTATTTTAGTTAAGGTTGGCGGGAAAAAAATCGAACATCCAGGTATTACGCAGGCGATAAAAAACTACAACAAGTATGTTACTCAGTATCAATATATTCGCCAAGATAATAAAACATTATTAAATGTGTCTTTTGACGAAGCGAAAGTTAACAGTCTATTTAAAGAAAATGATCTCGCTATTTGGGGCCGACTTAGACCCCAAGTGATGGTTTGGTTGATTGAAGAAGAGGGTTTTGAACGTAAAATAATCTCGGCAACTTCATCGTCCCTATTGCCCAACACCATTAATGACTTTTCGCAGTTACGTGGTTTACCGTTAGTTATGCCAATAATGGACTTAACTGATCTTACGGCTTTAACGGTGTCTGATTTATGGGGGCGATTTTCACAACCCGTAGCTCAAGCTTCTGCTCGTTATATGGCTGAAGCCGTTGTCGTTATCAGAGTGTCAAACTCCAGTTTACTTACCGTTGATGATGCCGCAATTGGATGCCCGCTATGTCAGCAGCATAAATTAGCTGTTGATTGGAGCCTTATGACGGATGCGCAGAGTGAACATGCTCAAGTGTTTAGTGAGCAATACTTAGGTGACGATGTTAATGAATTATTAGTTAACGCATTATCTGATATCACCGATATTATTTATCAACAATACGCGTTATCAACAACCAATAGTAATGAATTTGAAATTGACGTAGCTAACATTTCTTCGTTAGGTGACTTAATTGCGGTATCGGAATTTCTCAGCGAACTTTCTGCCGTTCAATCTGTACAGTTGGTCAGTGTAAAAGGTACGAATCGTCGCTTTAAGTTATCATTGATTGGTTCGCAGCAAGCACTCTTTGCTTCGTTAAAGTTGAGCGCACAGTTAAATCGTTATATTGACCCTTTAGCTGAACGAGAAGGGTCAGACCAAGTGCCGGTATTTTATTGGGGTAAAAAGTGACGAAAATTTCGCAATTAACCCTATCTGTACAATTACCTGATGATGAAACTTTTGCCAGTTTTCAAAGTGAAAGTAATCAAATGGTTGTACAACAAGTAACGCATTTTTTAGACCGCATTTGTGATGCTAATAAGCAAGTGCACAGTTTGTATTTATTTGGTTTGTCCGGTGTTGGCAAGAGCCACCTACTGCACGCAAGTTGTGTTTATGCTGACAAATTAGGTGCAACATCGTTATGCTTATCATTTTCTGAGTTAACACAGTTGTCTGTTGATGTGCTTGATGGTCTAGAAAACATTGATTTAGTCTGCCTCGATGATATTCAATTAATTGCAGGCAATAAAAAATGGCAACGAGGCGTATTTGATTTATACAACCGTATGGTTGAGCAAAATAAGTGTTTGATCATTACTGGTGATCAAAGCGTTGGCCAGTTAAATATTAGCTTACCTGACTTAGTATCACGATTGGGTTGGGGCTTGACCGAACAATTGAAGCCCCTAACCGATAAAGAAAAATCATTTGCCTTACAGTATCGTGCTCAGCAACGTGGTTTATATATCAGCGATGACGTGGCAAGTTTTCTGATTAATCGTTTATCTCGTGATATGACTAGCTTACTTGCTGCACTGGAGCAGCTTGATCAGGCTTCAATTAGAGAGCAGCGTCGCATTACTATCCCTTTCATTAAAGATATTTTATTTTAAAAGATAAAATAAACCATTCTACGATGTAACTTTGCACTGTTAGCGTCATACCTTTAGCAGCTATTACTAGCAAAGTTGCCCGTTATTGTGCGTGATCAAATCGTTATTTGCTCAAAGCACTATCATATCACCCAAATATAATTGTCTAACGACATAGCCAAAGCTCGCTCCGGAGTAACAATTACGATGAAATGGATTTACTTTATTATTTTACAAGTCATGCTTATTTTACTGGTAGTGGCTGTTACTTATAAACACGCTGATAAAGTCACTGTTGTTAAATTGCCGCCAAAAGCGCTAGCGCAATGGTATAAGCCAGACAATAAACGCCATGTTTGGTTACATAATATGTTTAAACTAAGGCGTGAAATGCAAGCCGTTGAGTTTTATGCCGAACAAAAAGATCACAAGCGTCTTGTAGAATGGGGCTTAAAGTTAAATAAACATTATCTCGCTATTGGTGAAATGGTAGCTAATTGGCGTACAAAGCTCGATTTGGTAACGATTGAAAATATACAAAATAGGGCAGAAAGTCGTGACTACCCTGGGGTATTAACTGCAGTAAACACCTTGCAAAAAAGTTGTGATGGCTGTCATGTGGACTACCAAGCGATCACCGCAATGACTTATCGCAGTGCAGATTTTTCTGTAATAGATGTTGCACCTTCGATACCGTTTAACATGCATATGCAAACATTGAGCAAGCAAGTAAACCAGATCAAAATAGCCTCAGAAGATGGACAGTCAGCACTTGCGTTGTCCTCTTTGTTCGAGCTAAAAAAAGCAATGAATAAGCTTGGGCAAGTGTGTAGTAATTGTCATAAACAAGAGAAACAAACTTATCCCAATGAAAAGATGCAAAAAATCATGCTCAGTCTTGAGCAGAATTTGAAAACCGGTCAGGTTAAACAACAAGCAAGAGATCTTGGCTCACTAGCGGTAACAGCCTGTGCCACTTGCCATGGCACGCATCGATTAGCCGAAGGTGTTAAACGATTATTGGCAAAAGAGCATACTTTCGCAGAGTTATTAAAACACTGATCTGAATGATTACAATTAACAAACAATTATCCACCTCGATATGAGGCTAAGGTAAGTAGAGCAAAGTTAAAGCTTTACCATTATCTTCTTGCAACACATAGTAGATAAGCATGTTAGCTCATAATATGAAAGAATCCTTAATGTATGTTTTATTCCATATATGTTAGAATTTAAGGATATTATTATTTAAAATTATTAGGCGTATTTCATGTCTGAACATCCAACTTTCGACATTTGTGTTGAACCTATCGAACTTTACAAACTACTTAAAATTGCCAATATGGTTGGTGGTGGCGGCGAAGCTAAAACCATGATCAGTGAAGGCAATGTTTTAGTAAATAATGAAGTTGTTGTGCAAAAGCGTAAAAAAATTCGCCGTGGCGATATTATCGAATTTAACGGTAAAACTATTCAATTGGCTTTTAACCCCAATAAAAAATCTGCAGAGTTTATTAATACTGTAGTGTCAGCGAATAAAAACTCAAAAAAGAAAAAAAGAGCGAAAAGCAAAGCACGGCTTATAGCCTCAGAAGCGGTTACAGAACCCGTTTCTAAAAACTAGCAGCCTAGCCTTATAGGCTGAAAACTCAGGCAAGAGATTGCGATTTCACAAACTCAATGTGCATTGGCGTTATGGTGATGGCTATCGTTAGCGTTGACAGTAAAGATCATATTTTACGGATCAGCGCATGGCCTGATTTAGCGTTACCAATCTTGATTGTCTAAAATCACGTGAAAGGGCAAGTTGAGACTTACCTCGAGATCTATGCTTGGAAAAATAAAACATATAAAACATATAAAACGAAAAAAGTGGTGACGATTAAATAAAATCATCACCACTTTTGTTAATACTTATTCACGTTAAGCTTTAACGTTTTGGTATAGGCTTTTCATAAAATATTTTACCGTCGCTATTAAGCTTATTCTTTTTACTTTGAGCTGAGTGTGCATTGCTTTTATCTACATTTTGACTTTGCTCTACTATCGGACTAATAGCTAAGTTTTCCGCCCACGTTTTTCCAGCTTGCATTGCGATAGGTGCAGTTAAATTATTGATGAAACTACTTGCCTCATTGTACTCTGGCAATATTCGTTGCGTAACATACTCAACCCTAGGCTTAATATTAGCTTCACCAATACGACCACGTTGGCCCCAAGTAACGATATACTCTTCACCAGTACTGTTAGGTTGATTGGTTACGGCAATATCCCTGTCGACATCATAACGTGCTTTCATCATAACCTCATCGAACAGCATCGCATAGTCTTCTCGCTTACTTGAGTAGTTATAGAAGTGCGGAGCATGTTCAGGGCTGAAAAAACCGGAAACATCACTTGGAGTGTAATTTTTCTCACGAGTTGTTGCCGTTTCACCTTGATAACGTACTTGCGCTAAACGATACATTTCAGCTCCATTTAATGGCATTGCAACGCTGAGCCTGTCTGACACTATACCTGTGTCTTTTAGTCTATCGTTGACATTGTCTAATATGCGCTGATTAAGGTTAATGCTAGCCCAATCACTTTGTGGGAAGTAATCATTTGCATGCGCTAATTCATGATACATTAATGCGGCAAGTTCATAGATACCGTCGCTGGTCTCTCGAGTTTCCCGTGACGATATAGGGTACGAAAAATTGGCATAACTATTATTTTTTACGTAACGCCATGGCATAACAAAGTTTAATTCGTCACCAAATGATGCCCGAAAATCAGGAGTTTGGTTAATGGTATCTCTTTCATCAGGTGTTAGCCATAGATCACTAGGGTCAAGGTGTATGGCACCGGTTACCGCCCAATAATAAGAAGGGCGAATATCGTATGAAATGACAATGGCTGTTGTGGCACGTAATAAGTTTTTAAAATCATCATGCTGATCGCTATTTTGTAAAAACTCTTTAAACCTTTGTCCCATCCATTGATGAGAAACAACGACACGGTCCATGATATCTTCAACACGGGGTGTTGTTGTGTCATGTGCTATTAAAGGTAATTCATTAAAACGACAAGTTTCTCTTAAATCAATGGTATTGCTATAAACGCAATTAACGAGTACATCGGCATAAGGAGAGTTAGCATTGAAAGGAAAAACAGTGGCTAAACGTGTATCGTATGCAATGTTATCATTGCTGCTAATATTGGCGGCATCCTCAATGAGTATAGTCACGGTATCTTGATACCGTGTTGCACCATCTGAAGCACTGACCGTGAAACTTAATAGACTATCAGCGCTGACATTTGGTGCTTGAAAAAATACCGCAGTCTTGCCGGTAGTTGTTTCACTAAAAGTAACTGTGGGCCCTGAATCTTGTTGCCATTGGATACTGCTACTTGTTAGGTCACTCGCATTTATATAGGCACTTAAAGAAACATTACTGCCTTCTAGTACAGCATGACCTAGCCTTGCGGAAATCGGATGAGTATCCTCTGATATAATCACCGTATGGGATAACATTTCATTAGCGCCATTTCGGTTAAAAGTTACTTCGAAGCGATATTCTCCAGCTTCATTAGGGGTAAATGCTATGGCTTTAGAGTTCTTTGCCAAAAAAGTTACATCGCTGCCAGCGGTTTGCTGCCAGTTGATGTTTGTTAAGCTATCGTCAGGGAAATAAATAAAGAGTTCAACCGGTTGTGCAACTTTATTTGTTTCATCAAAACTTATGATGCCTGTTTGCGTAACAACAGGTGTAAAGTCATCAACACTTTTCTTGCTTGAGTTGTCAGAGCCACCACAACCTTGTATGGCGAGCGCAACCAATAGCATTGTTTTTGAAAGCCATTTTTGCTTAAGTAAAATATCCATCCATGCCTCTATTGATAAAGTTATTAGATTAACAGACCTGATCAAGCCTAATTAAATTCATAAAAATAGCATACAAATTTATGCTTACAATTGGCATAAAAAGTGCCTTTGACTAAATGAAAGCAGGAGGTGTTGCTATAAAAATATATGACGGTAGTGCTTAATATTACAAACAAGCAGTTTTAAATCAAGTATATAACCTACACCTATTCTGATCAGTTTTTCCCTGTTAGTGAAAGCTAATAAATACACGGCTAGCGCATTTTAATCCCAGACTCTAACAGGGTTGAGCGGTAATCATCGTCTAGCCCTGCCATTTTCTTTTTCCTCGCCATACTTGCTGACTTAGATGCATCTTGTTTAAAAAGCGCCAT